>Ga0075119_1001618_pt1 | contig 10655 bp, 8 predicted proteins | sample AntAceMetag02UK9_FD_69791 | JGI IMG/M metagenome (GOLD analysis project Ga0075119, IMG submission 69791) | Saline lake microbial communities from Ace Lake, Antarctica - Antarctic Ace Lake Metagenome 02UK9 | ecosystem: Environmental > Aquatic > Non-marine Saline and Alkaline > Saline | place... | reverse complement strand
AAACTCAAATAAAAACTCAAATCAAAACTCAAATAAAAACTCAAATCAAAACTCAAATCAAAACTCAAATCCTCCTTTGAAAAAAATCTGAAAAAGTTCCTACAAAAAAATCTGAAAAAGTTCCTACAAAAAAAGACCCCAAGGAATAAACCCTGGGGCCGTAGGACAGTATCAGATGGGCTTAGATATCGCTATAATCGTGCCTGGATGCTGTGTACTCTGCAAAGCCCTGGTCCTGAATTGGAGTTGGGGTAGGGGAGTTTGTCTCATTACAAGGGATGCTGTAAAGCTGAACCCCTGCGATCTTAGCAGAGATGCTCTCGATCCAAGAAATCATCTTGAACTGAGTTTCTTGGTTAGTGTTATACGTTCCGTTAAGATTGTAAACATTACCAGTACTCTGACCGATCTCCTCGTCTCCTACATTGATAGTAGCGCCTTTAGAGAAAGATGGTCTGATGTAGCGTTCGAACTCGTTCCAATTGCTTATTTGGTCAATAGTCCAACGAACGTTATTTCCGGTTCCGTTTACAAAGATGTTATTGGTGTTCCAAGCTTTGAAGGCGAAGTCGGCGGAGTAGGTTGTTCTTACCACTTCAGAGTGGATGTTATCGTCCCAAGGGATTCTAGAAACGTAAGGCTGGATTGTAGTAACCTGGCCTGCTGGTCCTAGGGTTGAGGTTGTGAGATCACCATAAGTGATTCCACCTGCATCGGCACTTACCCCAGCGATTTCGAACTTTTGAGGCTGTTGGTATCCTGAGGTTGAGAAAGTAGCATTAGACTTCTCTCTCCTGTACTCAGCAAATACCAGAGCCATCATTCTTGTTCCTGCGTAGGTGTATACTACGGAGCAGGAACTTAGTGTTATAGCCGTTGACTGGATATAAACGTTTGCGGGTACTCTACGGTACTCGATGTTCAGCGATTGCGTCTCAATGAGGTGAGGCCCATTGAAAGCTGATGTCGTACCTGATACTATAATACCCGACGTAGGGTATTGAGCAGAGGCACTAGCTGAATAGGTTGAACCCGAGATTCTAATGGGTTTTACTTCGTTCATGTTCATAATTTTTCTCCTTAATTAAGTAGTAGGATTCTCCTACCACTGTATCTAGTTTATTTACGGCATTAACTAGTCAAGTTTCTCTCTAACCTCGTATATAATAAGGAGGTCGATTACTTGAAACGACGCAACAAATCCTTTCGGAACAAAGATCCAAGATACTTCGATAAACTTCGAAGCATAAAACGACAAGTCCGAAAGCTATTCCTACGAGAATCAAAACGCCTACTAGGCAAGAAATTTAAATAATGATTAAGACACTACTTACCCTTTTCGCCGCTGCACTCCCTATTATGGGCTTTGCACAAACATCCACTGTAGAGTACCTAGATGGAGTTATTCTAGTCACTCATAGCACTGGAGAGACAGAGACTATTCCCAGCGAGTTGTTCCTACAACCAAAAGCTAGTCCTCTAGATGCTATTGTTGAAGCGGACGGTATCTTAGAGCCTGTTGGGAGCTTGGTAGAAGCGCGGGCGGCGGTTACACAGCCAGTTACTCTTCCTTATGTTACTACTGTTAGAGTAGCTAACCATCAGGAGCTAGCGCGTGATCCAAACTTCCCTCAAGGCTTTAGCTTTGCCTTTGATCTTCCTCCTCTTCCTAATACTGTTCAAACTATTACTTGGAAGGTAGATTCAAGCAATGTTGCTTACTGGCGTTGGGAAAATCTTAGTGATCAATGGATGAACTCCACTACTACGGGTGCTCCCATTGCTACTATTACTGCGAAGCATATTTTACAAACTCGTAAACCAGATAATACTGGAAGAGTTTTAGCTGTTGCTCCCTATTCTCAGATTTCTTATTCTCAGTATGGATCTTGCAGTAGTCCAGGACTTGCTCCTTTTGATGGGACTATTGATGCAAACGGTCCCTCTGGTTGGAGCTATAGTTGCCCCGGTGACTGTGTTTCTTATAGTAATTCAGGGACTACTACTTATGTAACTCAGTTTGGAGGTATTCCTTATTCAGAAAAACAAATGTGGTATGCCGGTAAAAAAATTGTTTATACCCCAGATGTTAGCTTCTACTCACCTTTTCCTTTATGCCCCAGTAATGTTACTTGGGAAACAAATCACGACTGGTTCAACTACTCTGATATGAGAAGTACAGTTGATGTAACCATTACTATCGAGTAGACAGCTATATAACCTTGGACTAGGTTGAGAGGGGACTCCTACGTCCTCTCTCTTTTTTTTATACCCTTTCCCCACATTCCTATGGCACAAGATAAGACCCGTCAACGTCTAGAAGCTAGACTCGCAAGAACACGCCCAGGTACAGGCCACCATCGTAACCTCTCTGCTCGTCTAGCAGAGTTGGACACTAGAGAGCTACTTTCTCGGAAAGTAAAGCCTGTTTCTGAGAAAGTGGAGACCAAGGCCGAAGCCAAGGCCCCCACTAAGGAGAAAAAAATCAAGTAAGACCAAGTAGTCTATAGGATTTTCAACAGCCACCCGCTTAGGTTCTTAACCGTTCCTAGTCGGGTGGCTAATTCGTGTCTGTGGTTACCGTCGATGATCTCGTACATCCCCTCTTCATTTTGGAGGAAAAGCATATCCTCTTGAATGCTCTTGTTCCAAGAGGCAGACTGGATTGGTCTGACGGGAGCTAGAAACCGTACAGTTTGAGTGATGGGGACTTCGGGGTTGTATACCATGTTGACTACCGGCTTATTCCAAGCCCTCGCATTCTTAAACTGACGTAAACATTTGGGCTCTTGTGCCCATGATCCAACAGCTAGTACAAGATCACAATTGGAAAGGAGGAGTTGGGCCTCGTCTTCACTCTTTCCTATGCCATGATCGATGCAAAGGTGCATCTCTTTGAACATTTCCTCCTGGGGACGAAGGATCTTGTGTCCATAGAGGTTTTGGATACGCGAAATCAGGTAATCGCGGGCTCTAACTAACAGTTGTAGCTCATCAGGATTCCCAATAGCGTAAATCTTAGTAGTACGCTTAAGCATATCATTGAATTCCTCATTGGTGGGATGAGGCCACTGATTACCTTTGTTCTCACCCCCTGTTTGCCGCATCTTCCTTCTCTACAATCATGGGGAGGTCGTAATTAGCGATGAAAGCTTCACGATTCTTATGCCAAGAGTCTCTTCCTACCAATTCACCCCTTGAGTTGTGGATAATTTCCAGGTTCATGACCCTATTTTTTAGCCCAAGCTTACGAGCTTCAGCACAGTAGTAGATGTCATAGAAGTCCCACTCCCCTTCGAAGAATTCAGGCTTAGAGAAGTCCATCATTTGAGCTGTTTTACCAGTACACGCCATGAAGAGACCATCCATAACTACTACTTCCCCCTGGTCGCCGTAGGTTGTCTTGTATGGTTGACCATCTTTGTCCTTATGCCATACACACCCACGGTGTTTTCCTGCCTGCCACTGTACTTGGTTCCACCAAACGGCTTCTGTGCCTAGGTGGGTGGTCCCTGCTACCCCTACAAAGCCTGTATCCTGGTAGTTGAGTACTTGGTTTAGGCGTTCTTTCAGGTAGTCTACTCTCTCTGAGATGCCAATGTCATCATGGCAGAAGACGAATACGTCATCATCATCTGGGTCTAGCTCTTTTACCTTTGCGTTGTATGCATGGAAGATAGAGTGGGCTCCACCGATAATGTGAACTTGAAATCCACCAGCAGAGTAGTAGTTCAGGAGATCCCAAGCAGTCTTGTCTAGGGAACTAGTATCTCTTGTACAGATAACGGCATAGTAGTTCATGCTCTATAATACAGAAGGACTATATAAAGTTGATGGAAAACCAAGAAATCGTACAGGAGTTCATAAAATGCAGGGATAACCCTGAGTATTTCATTTCGGAATACATCAAGGTATCACACCCCGTTCGTGGGCTTGTACCCTTTGACCTCTACCCTTTCCAGAGAAGGATCCTTCACGAACTGGAGGCCCACAGATTCAATATTCTAAGGAAGTTTAGACAGGCTGGGTGTACTACCATTGCCTCAGGTTGGGCTCTCCACACAATTATCTTCCAAAAGCACAAGTCTGTAGTCATCCTATCGAAGGGAGATGCAGAATCTACTGAAGTCCTAGACAGAATCAAGTTGATGTATGACGAACTACCTGAGTTCCTAAAGCCAGGTATCATCGAGGACAACAAGCACACACTCAAGCTAAACACTTACTCAGTCATCAAATCTCGTCCATCTGGTAAGCAGTCAGGGCGTTCTCTTGCTGGTTCTCTTCTAATCATTGACGAGGCTGCATTCATTGAGAACATTGATACCATTTGGGCTGCTGTCTATCCCATCATTTCAACAGGAGGTCGAGCCTTCGTTCTCTCCACGGTTAATGGTGTCGGTAATTGGTATCACGATGTCTACCAAGCTGCTATTGATGGAATTAATTCCTTCAACGCTATTGATATCAGATGGGAGGAGCATCCTGAGTACAAGTACAACGAGGACTACGATCATCTATACGAAGAGATGATGGAGAAGGGCCTAGACATTCACCTTTGGGAGAAGACCACTCGCGGTAATATGCCCATGAAGCAATGGCTCCAAGAGTATGAGTGTTCCTTCCTAGGCACAGGCGACACCTACATTGAGGGCCAGATCCTAAAGGACATCGCTGACCAAGTAAGTGACGACTTCTATATCAAGTATAACAACCGAATGAGGGTTTGGCAAGAACCTCAAGAGGATTATCAGTATATTTTAGCTGCTGATGTTGCCTTGGGTAGAGAGCGTGATTACTCCGCTTTCCAAATCATCAACCTGTATAATGGTCAACAGGTAGCTGAGTTCTACTCTAATAAGACGCCCATTAATGAGTTCGCCAAGATTATCACAGCCGAAGCTACACTATATAATATTGCTCATGTTATCAGTGAACGCAACACCATCGGTAACAACCTGATTGACTGGCTCTTTAACATCTACGAATACGAGAATCTCTGGCAAGACGAGAAAGGAGATATCGGATTCCAAACAACTCAGAAGAATAGAGAGATGCTTCTTGCAAATCTAGAGGAAGCTATCAGGCGAGAGACAATTAAAATCAACTCAAAGCGTACCTGCGATGAACTAATGACCTTTGTTGTTAAGGATAGCGGAAAAGCTGAAGCAGAGAAAGGACACCATGACGATCTCATTATGAGTTTGGCCCTAGGTGTCCATTGCTACAAGAACCTGATCGACTCAGGACAAATTGAATACCTCGACAAGATTGAATCCGTAGAGCACCCAATGGATATTAGTTCAGGGTACTCGGTTGCTATCAAAACTGCTACCGGAGAAATGTCGAAGGAAGATTACACATGGCTGATGAAAGACTAAACCAAGAAAATCTAGACGAGAGTTACACAGAGTTTGGAACTAATACTGGAGTAACTTCCGGCTACTACCTTCCCTCTGGGCCTATTGGTCGCTTCTTCGCCAAGTTCTTTGCCACTAAGGCTCAGAAGCATATCGATAAGACAGCGGATACCCAAGAGCCTCAGGCAATTACTGGTGATACGATTATTACGGCTGACGTAATCAAGTCTCCTGATCCAAAGCTCCCTGCTACTGGTGGTGTTCAGAGAAACCCCATCATGCCTCAGGCGGAACTGAACAGGAAACGTAGGTATCAAGAGTATGAAGAGATGGATCAGTACCCTGAAATTGGTGCTGCTTTCGATATCTACGCTGACGACTCCACCCAGAAGGATCCTAGGAACGAGAAGTGGACTGTCCACTCTAAGAGTGAGCTTGTTGTTGATGAGATCCAAAACCTGTTTAGAAGAATCAAGCTGGACAGGTTCCTTTGGGACATCGCTCGTAACACCGTAAAGTACGGAGACTGTTTCGCTGAACTCATCGTTAACGTCAACAAGGAAAAGGAGGGAGTTAAGAAGGTAAAGATCCTTAACCCCAATTATATCATCCGAGTTGAGAACGAGTACGGCTATCTCCAAAAGTTCATGCAGGAGATCCCTAAAACGGATACCTTCAACTACGGCCCTGCTGGTGCTGAAGACCCCAAGAAGTACATTGACCTGGATAAGAACCAGATCATTCACTTTCGTCTACACACTTCGGACCCTGCTTTCTACCCATATGGTAAGTCCATTGCAGCCCTAACTCACCGCGTATTCCGTTCACTTAAGATGATGGAGGACGCCATGATGATCTATCGTCTATCTCGCGCTCCTGAGCGTAGGATCTTCTATGTTGATACTGGCTCCCTACCCACCTCGAAAGCAGAAATGTACATCGAGCGTCTGAAGGCTAAGTTCAAGAAGGAGAAGTTCTACAATACCAGTAGAGGCACAGTAGACTCTCGCTACAACCCACTGTCTATGGATGAGGACTTCTTCGTCCCCTCCAAGAATGGTAAGGGTACTAAGATTGAAACACTACCAGGCGCACAGAACCTTGGTGAGATTGAAGACGTTCGTTACTACAGAGATAAGCTTCTTGCGGCCCTAAAGGTTCCAAAGGATTACCTCGTAGAGAAGGACAAGTCTCCTGAGAGGAAGGCTAACCTTTCCCAGCTAGACGTTAAGTTTGCTAGAGCAGTACACAGAGTTCAAACGAATATTGAGGCTGGTCTAGAGAATATCGCTAAACGTCACCTACAGCTTAAGGGTTTCCCACCATCTCTTATTGGTGAGTTGCGAATCGACCTACCTGAGCCCTCAGATATGTCAGCTAAGAGAAAGCTTGATATTGATGAGCAGAAGACAAGAGTTGTTCAGGCAGTACAACAATTGGGTCTCTTCTCTAAGAAGCAGATCTACAAGGAGTACTTCAACATGACGGATGAACAGATCATTCGCCTAGAGTCTGAGCTTGACAAAGAGCGTCAGAAGCAAAACCAGGAAGCAGTTGAAGCTGCGGCCCAAGGAGTTCCTGCTGAAGAGGGTCAAGGAGCCCACGATACTCCAGCAGAAGCAACTACAGCCCCCGCTAACGAGGCTACCGAAAACATCTTTTCCCTCCTTGGGGATAGAATCGACGACGACCAACTTCCTATCTTACAACGTATTCTAGATAAGGAAAACGCGGAAGTCTGCCCTGTACCCGAATAGAGCCCCTATATAAATTTAAAGGACACCATTATGTTTGCAAACATCTTTGAACAAAGAGATAAAAAAGTTTCGCTCCTGATTAAGTTAGGGGACTGCCTAGGTAGATCCCTTCGTGAGAATGTTAGTCTATTCTCTATCGATGGAGAAGAGGGTAAGGTAACTTACCTCACAGAGTCAGAGCAGGTTATCACCGGAAACTTTGAGATTGGCGAGGACGTAGAGCTTCGTAATATCAGGGTGCAGGATACTTCTGTCTTCAAGGACGGTGAGAAGTTCGACCAACTCGTTAGTGAGAAGGTAACAGACTTCATCTCAGACATCCACCACAATGAATTGAGTAACGCTGGTAACTCCTTCGACCGAATCCTAGACCTCTGGGAGAAGCGCATTAAGCTCGACTCCGTACAGGCTAAGATCTTCGAGAAGACCGAGAGACTCAAGAGTATTGAGAACATTGGGGAGTCCGAGTTCTTCAGTCAGCTTTGGGAGGTTCGTCCTCAGCTTGTAGACTTCCTTAAGGAGAACAAAGAGAAGATCTCCACTGTCCCAGAAATCAAGAACGCTGTCAACCTGTCCAACACAGTAGCTCAAGCTTTTGATTTCCCTAAGATCAGTCTTGTTGAGCTTGAAGAGAACAAAGTATACACCCTAAAGAACGGAACTACTGACTCAATCTATGAAATGATCTGTAGACAAGAGCTAGTTAAGAAGGAGCTTCTTGAATCCAAGAAGAACTTCTCGATCACCTGGGCAAGTAACGATAGTATTCAGAAGCTTGCTAGCTGCATCTTTGAATCAGACGAGGCCATTGTTGGTGCTCTTGGTGCTGCCCTCAGAGATGTCCCTTACCTTGCTCTAGCTTCAAAGAAGAGTCTTACTGAGACATTCACTAACTGCCTTGGCTCTGCTGATGGCATTGGTATCTCAGAATCAGATATCCAGAAGTACTCTTCCAACATCTTTGAGATCAAGAAAGAGGCAAGAGAGTTGTTCATCAACGCTATCAATGAGAAGTATGGCGTCAACATCCAAAACATTCAAGAGCCAGCTTCCTTCAAGAGCCTAATCAACACTCAAATCGTTATCTTCGAAGCCCTCTCACGCCTAGCTCAGAAAGGCTCTGTTATCAAGCAAGTTCTCACTGAGGCTGCTGCTGGTCTTAAGAACAAGTCCGGTGTACAAAGTATTGATGTAAACGAGTTTATCTACGAGCTATTCATCTCTTCCGACTACGAGGATACTCTAGAGGAAAACACTACCCTAGCTAAATACAATAAGGCAGACTTCAAGAGAGTAGCCACTGAGCTTGATTACGAAGCTTCTCTCTCTAACAGCCTGTCCGAAAAGGTAGCCACCCCTACTCCAAACAAGGATCAGAACTATGAATCAGACGAGAACATTGATGAACTCCCTGATGATGGTGATGGTGCAGACAAGGCAAAGGTTACAGATGAGAAGCCACCTGTAAAGGCTCCTATTGAATCAGACGACGATGACCCCACACCTGAATCACCACCAGCTGCCCAGTCCCAAGATGATATGATAAGTAGCATGGCTGATTTAGACGAAGTAATGGATATCATTACCAACGAACTCTCTGATAACCCAGAAGACGAGAGCCAGGAAGCAGAAGAGGAAGAGGATAAGTAATTATGAATTTAGGACAAAGAACATACGTTCTCGGACTTGCTTCTGTAGGAGCTGATGGTACTGCCGTAGTTACTAACTTTCCGTTTGTTGATACAGCCGGTAACGCAATTAAGTGCAACTACTTCAAACTAACAGCAGCAGGAGGTTCCACCGCTAGAGGAACTGTAATTGCAGAAGTAACAGGCTTGGATCTCTCAGGTGGAATGGTTTTAAACTCTCTAAGTGGTGCCCCGACAGCAGCAGTTAACGCTAGTGGTATTTGTGGTGTTGGTTTTGCTGCCGCTGGACTTGCTGCTTGTGAGGGTGTATGGCACGCTTCAAACGGAGAAGTAGCTACAGGAATTAACGTTCAAGTACACCTAATTACTGGTAGTACTTTGGATCTTGTTGTAGAGTATGGCAATAAGCTTCCCTACAACTCCATGAGAACAGAGTCCTACGATAAGGGAGTCTAATGTCTGATTTCTCAGCCCTTATTTACCTCGCGCTAGATGAAGCTGATCGACCTACCTCTCTAGCAGCCTTAGGGGAAGGCGACAGTATTGCTAGCAGCGTACTACCTCCTTCCGTAAGGAACACAGTCGTATATGTTAGAGATGCCTCTAGCTCAATCGATGAGGTTAATAGTACTGTAGTCACTACCTCGGCTACCTGGGGAGCAGGGGGAGTAGATCCTGTTAGTGCTCAAAACTGGAATGAGACATATCAAGGGGTCTTAGATACCTCTACTGGCTGGGAAGACGCTAGGGAAACAGTATTTGATACTTCAAGTACTTGGGGGGCAGGGGGAGTAGATCCTGTTAGTGCTCAAAACTGGAATGAAACGTACCAAGGAGTACTCGATACTTCTGCTGGTTGGGACAGTACTAAAACTTTTGTGGACGCTAGTTCTCAAACCTGGAATGAAGTAGTAAATGGTGTTGGCTCTAACTCTGGTGGTTGGGAATCAACCCAATCAACTGTTGCTGGTGGGATCGTTGGCTGGAATACCACCCAAACAGGACTTAACGTTAGTTCACTAAACTGGAATGAGACTACCCAAGGGGTAACCGACGCCTCTTCCGGTTGGGAAAGTACTAAAACTGCTGTAGACGCTAGTTCTCAAACCTGGAATGAAACAGTTGCAGGGATTGGCTCTAACTCTGGTGGTTGGGAATCAACCCAAGCAACTGTTGCTGGTGGGGTCGGTGGTTGGAACAGTACCGAGAATGCTATGGATGCTAGTTCTCAGAACTGGAATGAGACTACTAGAGAAGTAGCTGATTCTTCAGCTAGTTGGAGCACAGGAGTTGATTCTACTAGCGCCCAGAACTGGAATGAAACAACTCAAGGAGTATCTGATTCTTCAGGTGGTTGGGAAACAACTAGAACGGGAGTTAACACCAGTTCTACTGAGTGGAACGAAGCACGAAACAAGGTAGGAGCGGCCTCAGCAGATTGGGATAGTACCTTTACTTTGGTTGACGCTGGTAGTGCTGATTGGGATAGCACGGAGTCTACCGTAACAGCAGGAGCTACGGGCTGGAACAATACTGTAACAGCAGTTGATGCTAGTTCACAAAATTGGAATGAGACCACTCAAGGAGTAATTGATAATTCAGGGTCTTGGAGTACAGGAGTAAATGCTGCTAGTGCTCAAAACTGGAATGAAACAACTCAAGGAGTAGCAGATGCTTCCGGTGGTTGGGACTCTACTAAGACAACAGTTGATGCAGGAGTCCTTGATTGGGATAATGCAGAAAACACTATAACCTCCCTATCTTCCACATGGGTCCAAACAAGACAAACAGTAAATAATCTATCCGGTGGATGGGAAAGTACCAAGACTGCTGTTGATGCTAGTTCACAAAATTGGAATGAGACCACCCAGGGGGTAATTGATAATTCA
>Ga0075119_1001617_pt1 | contig 10669 bp, 15 predicted proteins | sample AntAceMetag02UK9_FD_69791 | JGI IMG/M metagenome (GOLD analysis project Ga0075119, IMG submission 69791) | Saline lake microbial communities from Ace Lake, Antarctica - Antarctic Ace Lake Metagenome 02UK9 | ecosystem: Environmental > Aquatic > Non-marine Saline and Alkaline > Saline | place... | reverse complement strand
TGCGCATATAGGGTGCTTACTTAGCTGTATCTGCCTAAACGAACGCCACTGCGAGCTGTTGTACTTGCTTCCTGCTTCTTTGCGATGTTTAGTGTCGTTGTATTTCTTGTGATTGAATGTGTCCCTGCCCCCATGCTCTACGCATAGGCTACTAAAGCGTGCTTTAGTATTCTTACAGCCTAGTGTGCTACATACTGTTGTTGATGGGACTGTTGGCATATGTTTTTATGGGTGTTCCAGTAGTTGTTTAATAGTTAACACTTCATCTTGTGTTGGCCTTATGTGCCATACTTGTGATTGTGGTGATATGTAACACCAAGAACCCACGCTTGTGTACGCAAGACATTCCTGCTCTATATGTTCTTTGGTTATCTGAAATATCATGCCTCATTGTAATCAATCAGCCAGTGGGCGGTACAGGTTACGCACGCACCCTATGTGATTACGCGCAAATAAATCGAACTGGGCTTGCAGTAGCTTCGCATCAATCGGGAAATTGACACACTCTTGCGTGCTGCATTCTCTGCACACGATTCGCTTATCAACAATATCAAAGTAAACTTTTTCTTTCATGATTCACCCCATAATCTTCCATCATCAAATCCCTCTCAAATTAAACTTCACAAGTTTTTAATTGTACATCACAACCACCAACTTGTACCACTACTTTCCACCCAGTTTTTCCACCCAATTTCAAAAAACATTTAAACATCAAAAAACCCTGTATTTGCAACACAACACAACTCTCTTATAGAGAGTTGTTGTGTGCGTTGCATTAAAAACAGTACAGCGCGACTGCAACTTGCAACACATGTTGCAACTTGTTGCAATGTTGCACCCTCATGCAACACTACAACACTGCAACATGTTGCACCATTTGTTGCAGTGTTGCACCCTAAATTCATCAAAAACACCTCGATTAAAGAACTGAAATACACCCATCTTCGATAAAATAAGGCGCGTCATCACCACTACAAAGACTATTTAAAGCCCTCGTTGCAACCGATCTTGTGCTATCCCGACCACCTTTTGTATCGGCTGGTTGCCTCAAAACCACCTCGTCAATCACCTCTTTGACCTCAATCCCCGAACTCTGAGCCAGACTAAATGTCTCAATCACCTCAATAATCGCAAGTTGCCATTTACCTAATTTGCGATTACCTGCCTTGCTTTCAGTGCTGGCAATCTCAGCCTCGATAACCACACATGAGTCAATCACATCACCGTCTTCATCTACCCCGACACTCACCACTTGCAAATCGAAACCAAACTGGTTACCGTCTTCACCATCTTTTTGCTTACTTATCTTTGCCACTCGCCCGTTGACACTTCGCGTCACCTCGATCTCGGCATCTGCTGCCGCCCTCAAGCCTGACCAACCTCGAGCACCGCGACTCGCATCTTTACCTGCGTGGTGAACCAAGACAACCACTGCGCCCGTGACTCGGTGTATGGCTCGACAATGAGCAAGGGCTTTACCCACATCATCACTTGAGTTCTCGTTAGCGCCAGGCATCACCTGAGCAAAGGTATCGACAAACACAATATCAACCACACCGACCGAAGCGATGGTTCTGGCTATCTCTACCGCATCGGCTTTCTCTAAGAAATTTGGCGTGGCATGGATAATGTGCAAGTCCAAATCATCAAGATTGATCTCGTTGTGCATGGCATAGGCTGTCAAGCGTTTACGGAAACCGCCCCCACCTTCTGCCACAAGGTAGACAGCACGACCTTTCTTTGTGCGATTTCCTCTCCACGGTGTGCCAAGTGCAATGGAAGCGGCAATGTCAAGTGCCAAGAAAGACTTACCACTTCCCGCTTCGCCAAATAGCACGACAAGTTCAGCCTTTGGGATAATGTTCTTAATAATCCAACTAGGTGCTTGGCCTTGGCTAAAAGCAGACGCTGCGATGATTGGAAATTTGAGAGGTTTAGCTAGGGTTTCTGTCTGCTTGTCTTGCTCGATAGCCTTGTCAAAGTTCTCAGTGTTTATGGGTTGTTTGGCAGCGAGCTTAAGTAAGGTTCTAATCGTGATGAGGTTCTTCTCTGAGTTCTCAAAGGATTTCCAACGTTTGGCTAATACTTCTTCGCTTGGGTACTTCTCACCTTGCGATGACCATTCGTTCCAAAGATCAAAGCCCTCTTTGCTACCCGCAGTTTCGTGGTGGATACCCATACCAATGTCAAGCCATGCTTTGTAATCAATATCGGCATCTATCTTATCTAAAGCAGTTTTAATCTCATCACTAGTCAAATCAAGCGGTGGCTCGTAGTTCATCAGTATGTCATCATCTCTGACTGTCTTGCCCTTGCCAAAGCGCATCACGCAAAAGTCTTTTACCTCTTGGCTAACGGGGGAAATGTGATCGTCAACACCCATGAGATCGGTCATCGTTAAACGGTTGCCTGTAAACGTGACAAAGCCTTTGGTTGAGAAGGTCTCAAAACCAAACTTAGGGTCATCTAAGGACTTAAAGTCACCTAAGTTGCCAACCATAAACGCACGAACACCTGAACCAGACGGACTGTACTCAGCGTATGTGCCTAAGATTAGTTTCTCAACCTCTGGGTGAATATCACTACCCACCATACAATTGTCAAAGTCTAAGGCTGTGATGTTGTAGTCAGGCATGGGGGCAAATCCAACGCCATCGTAACCTCTACGAATGGCCGCATCTTTTGCTGCTTTAAATGTAGTCATAGATGACCTGTCTTCTGGTCTACCTTGAACACCGTGACGCTTTACGCCGTTGACGTAATAAGGCACTTTGCGTGGTTTGGCTTCGCCATCGTGATGCTCGTATCGCCAGATAAGCCACGAAGGTATAGCGGTTAGAATCCGTGGGGCTTGTAGTTCTTGCAGATGTGGGCTAATTTTAGCCACCTGTGGGGTTTGTTTAGGCATGAGCAACTCATAACTCCTTTTCATCAAATAGATCAATTAATCTAGGTGAGATAAGTTCAGCTCTAGATACGCCGTAGGTCTGCTCGATCTCAATCGCACGGCGAGTTGGAACCCAACCTTGGTGTGCCCATAACGAGATTGCTTGCTGAGTCACACCAAGTTGCTTTGCCATATTCTCTTGGCTCCCTGCCTTGGCTAAAGCCTTATCAAGACCTGTTATTTTCAAAGTGGGTAGTTTCATATCGTATTCCTTAAAAGTGTCAATAACGCTCGTAGTGTACAAGCCCATGATTGATTGTACAACTACTTGATTGTAATTAAATACAAGTTTCTTGTTGTATTTACAATTTTTTAGTTGTATAATTATTTTAATGCTTTCCAACAAGACGTAAAAAGGATTTTTAAAATGTTTCCAATCACAGTAACAATTCATAATCAAGAGCAGTTAGATAAAGTCATCGCCGCTTTTAGTGAAACTACATACGCAAAGCAAAAAGCAATTAGCACTGAGCCAAAAGCACAGAGCAAGCCCAAGGCTAAGTCTGAGTCAGTGGTTCAGGAAGAATCACCTTTTGCTAAAGACGAAGATGTGCAAGTTGGTGAGATCACTGCCAAGCAGTTGGGCGATGCGATTCTTGCGTTGGCAAAGAACAAGGGTCGTGATGTGGCTCTTGAAATATTGAGCAGATTTAATGCCAAAAAAGTCCCAGAGGTTAAGGTTGAGGACTACCCATTGTTGTTAGAAGCAATTGCGATGGTGGAAGAATGAACCACGCCAAACTATCCCCCAGCTCGGCACACAGATGGCTAAGGTGTACGGGAAGTATTGCGCGTGAGTCAGCTTACCCTAACACGTCAAGTGAGTATGCTGACTGGGGCACTGCTGCTCACGAGGTGGCATCGAACTGTCTAACCGCTGGTAAAGACGCATTTTCTTTTGCTGGCAAGAAGATTACCGTTGGAAAAAATATTGTCGCTGTTGACGATGAGATGGTTACTTGCGTTCAGGTCTATATAGATAACGTGCGTGAGTATGCGATTGATGCAGACTTGATGGTTGAGCAACGCCTTGAGTTCTCAGAGTATGTCGGTGTGCCTAAGTCTTTTGGCACGTCAGATGCTGTGATTATTAAGGGTGACGAGATACAGGTTCACGACTTGAAAGGTGGTCGTGGTGTCAAAGTCGATGCTGAAAACAATGAGCAATTACTGCTTTACGCTTTAGGCGCTCTGAGTCAGTTTGGCATGGTTGCGGACTTTAAGACAGTACGCATGGTGATTCACCAGCCACGGTTGTACCATCTAAGCGAGTGGGCGATCAGTGTCGATGAGTTGCTCGAGTTTGCTGAATTTGCCAAGGGTCGTGCATCTAAGGTTATTGCGATTGTTGATGCCAACACGCTTGATCTGAACCCAGGCGAGAAGCAATGCCGCTTTTGCCGAGCTAAGGCAGACTGCCCTGCTCTGTCTGAGCAGATCGAGGAAACAATCGGTAAGGACTTTGGCTATATGACAAGTAGCGAAGCTGATATTGACATAATGGTTGAAGACGACTCTACACCCTTGTCTGACAAGATGAGTGCGGTAGACCTGATCGAGGGCTGGTGCAAGGCTGTCCGAGCAGAAGTCGAGCGACAACTATTTGATGGCAAGCTAGTCAGTGGCTATAAGTTAGTCGAAGGTCGCAAGGGTGATCGTAAGTGGGCTAATGAGGTCGAAGCAGAGCAAGCATTAAAAGACTTCTCATTGGAAGATGAGGAAATGTACAACTTTAAATTGATTAGTCCTGCTAACGCAGAGAAGTTAGTTAAGAACAAAGTCCTTAATAAAGAGCAATTTGACTTATTGAAGTCACATATTGTTCAAAGTAAGGGTAAACCCTCTGTTGCCCCTGAGTCTGACAAACGGGCATCACTAAGTACTTTAGATGATTTTGAAGTGAATTAAATTGTATTGGCATTTTGCTAAGACGATTCGCCATTTGGCATTTTAGAAGTAACCATTAGGAGTATTAAAAATGAAAGTTCGCCTTGAAGATGTACGTTTAGCTTTTCCTGAATTGTTTACAGCCAAAACTGTTAATGGTGAGGGTGACCCTGCTTTCTCAGCTACATTCTTAATGCAGCCTGACAGCCCGTCTGTTGAGGTTTTAAACAATGCGTTTGAAGAAATTGGCAAAGAGAAGTGGGGTAATAAGTGGGTCAATGTTAAGAAGGAGTTAGAGACTAAAGACCGTTTGGCTTTGCATGATGGTGATGCCAAGTCGAATTACTCAGGATTCCCTGGCAATCTCTACATCTCAGCTCGTAACAAGACTCGCCCATTGGTCATTGACCGTAACAAGTCACCTTTGACTGCTCAAGATGGCAAGCCTTACGCTGGTTGTTTTGTTAATGCGAGCGTTGAGTTGTGGGCGCAAGACAACAAGTATGGTCGCCGTATTAACGCCACCATTAAGGGTGTTCAATTCTTGCGAGATGGTGACAGCTTCACTGGTGGTACGTCTGCGTCTGAAGACGACTTTGATGATGTAGAAATTTCATCAGAAGACTTGGTGTAAGTAATGAGGCAAACCCTGACCCTAGATACTGAAGTCTACCGAGACTACTTTTTAGCTTCTTTTTTGAACATAGAAACTGGAAATGTACGGCATTTTGAAATGTTTGAGGGTCAGGAGTTTGACATTGAAACAGTTAAGACCATTATGCACAAGTACCGAATTGTGACGTTCAATGGTTCTAACTTTGACATACCGCTACTTGCTATGGTGCTGGAAGGTGACAACTGCGCTCGTATTAAGCGTGGTTGCGATGCGATTATTAACAACAATTTACGAGACTGGCAGTTTTACAGGCAGTTTGGTGTGGATAGGTTTGAGAATATCAACCATGTTGATCTGATCGAGGTCGCACCAGGCAAGGCCAGTTTGAAAATGTACGGTGGTAGGCTTCATAGCCACACGTTACAAGACTTGCCTATTGAGCCTTCAGCAAGCATTAGCGTAAGTGACAGGGCGCTGTTGGTCAAGTACTGTGAGAATGATCTAAAGTTAACCAGAGACCTGTACAACACCTTGTTGCCACAGATCAATTTGCGTGAGCAGATGTCACATCAGTACGCGCTTAACTTGCTCTCAAAGTCTGACGCTCAGATTGCTGAAGCTGTGATTGGTCAAGAGGTGAGTAAGGCATTGGGTGAGGATTTAACTCGCCCTATTGTTGAGACGGGTACTCAGTTTAGCTATGTGCCACCAGACTTTATCGACATGACAACACTTGTTATGTCACAGATATTGCCAATTATCTCAGAGCATAAGTTTACAATTCCTGACAGTGGCAAGGTGATGATGCCAAAAGCATTATCTGACTACAAGATAACCATCGGCAATTCGATATACCGAATGGGGATTGGTGGGCTACATTCCACTGAGTCTTCAGTGTTTCACTTAGCAGATGACGACACCTTACTGATAGACCGAGATGTGGTGAGCTACTACCCAATGATAATACTGAACACCAACTTAGCCCCTGAACACATGGGTAAGGCGTTTAGTGACGTGTACGGCAACATTGTTGATAGACGCATTAAGGCTAAACGTGACGGTGACAAGGTGACTTCAGACGCTTTGAAAATCACAATCAACGGCTCATTTGGCAAGTTTGGTAGCAAGTGGTCAAAACTTTACTCACCTGATTTGCTTATCCAGACTACCTTAACAGGCCAGTTGTGCTTGCTTATGCTAATCGAGATGCTGGAATCAGAAAGTATACCAGTTGTATCGGCTAACACAGACGGTATTGTTATCAAGTGCCCTAAGACCAAGATCGAAATGATGGATTTGATCGTGTGGGAATGGGAAGTTAAAACTGACTTTGAGACTGAGGCAACTTACTATAAGGCAATTTACTCTCGTGATGTTAACAATTACATCGCTGTTAAGACAGACGGTAATATCAAGCTCAAAGGCGCTTACACCCCTGCTGGATTGAGTAAAAACCCCGCTAATGAGGTTTGCACGTTGGCAGTACTGAAGTACCTGATTCACGGCTTACCTATCGCACAGACTATCACAGACTGCACTGACATGACTAAGTTCGTAAGTGTTCGCCAAGTCAAAGGTGGTGCTGTGAAAAACGGTGAGTATCTAGGTCGAGTTGTGCGTTGGTATTACAGCATTGCGGCTGACGGTGCGATACATTATAAGGTCAATAACTACACCGTTGCCAAGACAACAGGCGCAATGCCGTTAATGGTATTGCCTGATGCGATACCTTTTGACATAGATTATGACTGGTACATAAATGAGGCTAATAGTTTGCTTAAAGACCTTGGGGTTGTAAATGACTAGTATTAGAGAGCGAGACATCGAGCGCCGCTTAGTAGACAGAGTTAAAGAGTTAGGTGGGGAAGTTCGCAAGGTTAAATGGATTGGCAGACGTGGTGCACCAGATAGGCTTGTGATGATTAAGTTAAAGCGTAAAGCTAAAACAATTTGGGTTGAACTTAAAGCGCCTGGCGAAAAAGCCAAGCCTCACCAGATACGAGAACACTTGCGAATGATCGCTATGGGGCAAACAGTTGTCGTCATAGACTCTTTCGATGGTATTGAGGAATTATTTAAATGATTAAGTTTACAGCCAGACCTTATCAAGATTTAATCATTGACCACATACACAACACACCTCGTTGCGGTGTATGGGCGGGTATGGGGTTAGGTAAGACAGTCTCTACGCTCATGGCAATTAACAACTTGAGTATTATTGATGACCGACCCACACTTGTCTTAGCACCTAAGCGTGTGGCTCAAAGCACATGGCCTGACGAAGCTAAGAAGTGGTCAGACTTGAGTAACATAGAAGTTTCAGCAGTGGTTGGCACGTTGGCGCAACGACAAGCGGCACTAGCCAAACCAGCCAACGTATTCACTACCAACTATGAGCAACTACCTTGGCTAGTTGAACATTTCGGTAAAAAATGGCCGTTTAAACGGATTGTTTCCGACGAATCTACTCGATTAAAAGGCTTTCGCGTAACGCAAGGTGGTAAGAGGGCTAGGGCTTTGGGTAAGGTCGCACACAAACACGCTGACCAGTTTATCGAGTTAACTGGAACACCATCGCCCAACGGCTTGCAGGATTTATGGGGTCAAGCGTGGTTCTTAGACGAGGGTTTTAGGCTTGGTCGCTCTTATCAAGCGTTTATTGATCGTTGGTTTAAGTCTGAGCGAGTGGGGCAAAGTGAACATGCTGTTCGCATATCACCCATGCCGTTTGCCAATTCTGAAATACAAAAACGATTACAAGACTTGTGTATTAGCTTAGAAGCTAAAGACTGGTTTGATTTGGCAGAGCCTATTGTCAACGTTGTGCGAGTCGAATTGCCAGTCAAAGCCCGTAGATTGTATGACGACATGGAATCTGAGATGTTCTTATCGGTTAACGATAACGATGTCGAAGCGTTTAACGCTGCGAGTAAGACAATTAAATGCTTGCAACTTGCTAATGGCTCGATATATACCGATGAGAAAGGCGCTTGGGCTGAGATTCACGATGTTAAGTTGCAAGCACTTGAGTCGATTATAGAGGAGTCGGCTGGTATGCCAGTGTTGGTGTCTTACCAGTTCAAGAGCGATTTACAACGATTGATGAGAACTTTCCCAAAGGGTCGTGTGTTAGACGATAACCCGCAGACAATTATTGATTGGAATAAGGGTAAAGTACCGATTCTATTTGCTCACCCGCAAAGCGCTGGCCACGGGTTGAATTTACAAGACGGTGGGAATATTATTGTTTTCTTTTCTCACTGGTGGAACTTAGAGGAATTTCAACAAATAATTGAACGCATCGGGCCAGTTAGACAGTTGCAAGCAGGTCACAACCGACCCGTATTTATTTACCACATTGTTGCCGCAGATACGCTCGATGAAATGGTAATGGAACGTAGGGAATCCAAACGAGAAGTGCAAGATATTTTAATGTCATCTATGAAAAGGAAAAAACATGAAAGCTGACCAATTTTTAACTAACGCTGCAAACATTATGATTGAACGTGGCAAACAATACGACAAGCCTGAAGGTGAACGTAGTATGGGTAGAACTGTTGCAGCGTTTAACGCAATCACTGAGCGCAATTTAACTGAGTCTGAGGGCTGGTTGTTGTTGCAGATTTTGAAAGATGTCCGTGATCGTCAAAAGCCACAGCCTCATCGGGATAGCTTAGAAGATTGCGTAGCTTATGCCGCATTGAAAGCTGAAGCTAGATTGAATGAAGACACTTTAACCATTAAGGAACCAAAATGATTTCAGCACAAATTATTAACTACATTCGTGAACACCCAAATTGCGACACGCGAGAAATTGCGAAAAGTTTAAATCTAATGATGTCTACCGTTCAATGCACTTTGGTGCGCTATGTAAAGTCAAACAAAGTAAATCGCAAGAAAGTTGACAAAGAGCAATACGATTGTGGGCCAAGGTCGGTTTATGTGTATTTTATAGGGTAAGTACCTAATAGATAGTGTAAATAGTGTGATATATTGTTTACATATTAACAAGGAGAAACAAATGCCAATCTACAAGGTTACAGCAGTTAGAACTCAGCACGTTTGCACAACAGTGTATGCGCCAGACGAAGACCATCTTGACGATGCGATTGCTAATGTTAAGCATGATGACTGGGAACTTATTAGGCAAATAGAGGTTGACCAGTACGCTTACTGCCTCGACCTTGATGCAGTTGAGGAGAATTGAAATGATTACAGGCGAATACAGCAAAGAAAAACGCATAGCCGACACAATACCAACCCAAGCATACGCTGTGGCTTCTATGGCGTTCCTGACGCTTTTGTTGGCTTGCTTTGCATGAAACTTGCAGAAGCAATCGTGTCTATGGCGTTCCTGACGCTTTTGTTGGCTTGCTTTGCATGAAACTTGCAGAAGCAATCGTGTCTATGGCGTTCCTAACGCTTTTGTTGGCGTGTTTTGCATGAAACCCGCAGAAGCAATCGTGTCCGCAATCACGCAAGACATGATTCGGCTTTTAAAAGAACGGCACACGCTTAGTCGTGAAGACCTAGAGTACACAGTACTTGCGGTTACCAAATTGAAAGACGAGCGCCTCAAGGCTTGCGTTGCCGAGTTAATTGGTTGGGGTGACGATGAACGCGCAGAGATAGAAACATTTGTTGCGGTTGCTTTAGAAGTGTTTAAAAAGACTAACCCATCTAAATTGCGTGATGCCGCCAAAACGGTTGAAATTAAATATTTTTTAAGGGAAACAAAATGAAATTAGTAAAAATTCTTAAAGCATTTCCATCATCTGAAGTTTGTTCGCCAAATGATGATGGCATGACTATGCTTGATTATTTTGCAGCAAAAGCCTTGCCCGCAATTATTTTAAAACATAAAGGAAATGAATACTCTTCACCAGAACAAGAATGTGAAGATGCTTATCTTTATGCTTTTCATATGGTAGAGGAGTCAAATAAATATGAGCGATGACGTAGACATAGCAAGTGACAGAACTCAGCTTGCAATTGACGCAAAGTTGCAAGAAATCAGCGATGCCGCCAAGCTCGACCCTGGCACAGAGGGTGATTGTGAACTTTGCGGAGAATGGACAAGCCGATTAATAGATGGTGCTTGTGCGCCGTGTCGTGATAGATACAAATTGAAGTAAAACCAAAGGAGAAACCATGTTGAACTACCCGAAAGATCATAAAGCATACGTGCCAGCAGCAGAAACCGATGTGCTTGCCACACT
>Ga0075119_1001609_pt1 | contig 10707 bp, 8 predicted proteins | sample AntAceMetag02UK9_FD_69791 | JGI IMG/M metagenome (GOLD analysis project Ga0075119, IMG submission 69791) | Saline lake microbial communities from Ace Lake, Antarctica - Antarctic Ace Lake Metagenome 02UK9 | ecosystem: Environmental > Aquatic > Non-marine Saline and Alkaline > Saline | place... | reverse complement strand
CTTTGCCTTTTCGGCGGTGTATATGTATCGCAGCCTCGGCATTCCTGCTCGCGTTGGCGTGGGCTATTCTGTCCCCGCGAGCAATCGCGCTGGCGGCTCTGCTCTGCTTATCCAAGCAATTCATGGTCATGCTTGGCCCGAGATTTACTTCGAAGGCGTAGGCTGGGTCATAATCGATCCGGCACCTCAGCAGACCCTTGTCGATATGACCACCGATCCACAGGACAATCTGCAACAACTGCTGGGCGATATGTTGCGCAACGAGTCGTCTTTCGAGCAGTTTATAGACAGTAAACGCGAGTCCACCTTCGATCCACTGGCTTTACTGCAGCAGGCAGGCCGCTGGCTGACCTACGCCGCGGTGATCATTGCTCTCGTAGGCTATTTTGCCAAATTGCAGCGGCGACTCGCTCCGCGCTTCGGGTCGCAAACGAACCGGCCGCGCACCGGCTATCGAGCGACACTCGACCGTCTCGCCGACTCGGGGCTTAAGCGACACTACGGTGAATCGCGAGAGGCCTTTGCAGCCCGCTGTAACGCCCTCGCACCCGGCCTCGCGCCGCTTACGAGAGCACATTTAGCCGCAACGTTAGGCTTTTCAAATCGAGCTGACAGCGCTGAGCAATCAGATCAAAGCATAGCCGCAGCGCAGAGTCTGAGTGCAGACGACTGGCACGCGCTAGAACAATCGGTTTCTTCGGATTTGCAGGCCAACATTCCTCTCTGGCGTAGATTGCTGGGCGCCCTACACCCCTTTAGCTGGTCGACAATACGCTAGCCCGATTGGAGCTTTACATGAGTTTTGAGCATGAAACAGAGAACTACAAAAAAGAAAGCAACGAAACGATCGCGTCTTTTGATGCACCCGACCCGCCCGCCATACAAGCGAATGAATTAGCCGCTGCGCGCGCGACGCTCCTAAAACTCATGAGCATTGTTAAATCAAAAGTGATTGGCCGCGATGAGGTCATTGAGCTTTGCGTCATCGCGCTTGTCGCCGACGGCCATGTGCTCCTCGAAGACTTCCCCGGCTCTGGCAAGACTACGCTCGCGAAGACGTTGGGCGAAGCAATCGTCGGCCAGATGCCGCCCAACGTCCCAGTCGATGAATCAGGCGCCGAGTCAGGGATCGCCGCCTTTCGCCGCATTCAATTTACCCCCGATCTGCTGCCTTCGGATGTCACCGGCGTGCCCATATTCGACCCACGTAATAATAGCTTTCATTTCCGCCGCGGCCCTCTTTTTGCTCATGTTGTGCTAGCCGACGAGATCAATCGCACCTCACCAAAGGTGCAATCGGCGATGCTCGAAGCGATGGGCGAGAAACAAGTTTCTGTCGACAACACGACCTATCCACTCGGCGAATTATTCTTCGTTATTGCTACACAGAATCCGCTTGATCTGGTTGGCACTTACCCATTGCCGACCCCTCAGCTAGATAGATTTTTATTCAAACTCACCATGCAGCATATCGATCGCGAGGCTGAACTCGAAGTGTTATCCACTCACCTTGATCGACAACAAACACTCCATGACGCCGAGGCCGTGCACAGCCGCACAGTGAGTCAGATTGACCTATTGCATGCGCGGAAGATTATCGATTCTGAGGTCGAAATAAGCAGCGCAATAAAAGTCGCTTTAGTTGATATCTCTCGGGATTTGAGAAGCGATCCTCGCGTTCTGCAAGGAAACTCTACCCGCAGCATTGTGCTTATGCTGCCAGCGTTGAAGGCCTCCGCCGCACTGGACGGCCGCAACTATGTGAGCGCAGCCGACATAGAAAAACTGCTGCCCCGTGTCTTCGCCCACCGCTTGGAACTCGCCCCAGGTGCCGGTGATGTGAACGCGCTGCTTCGCGAACTCATGCTGCCTTCCATGGAGCAACTCGCTAGATCTACCCTACGCTGAGGCCTAAGAGTGATGGCACTGCGCCGGAAAAAGCACCAATCAACACATGAGAGGTCTCAGCACGTTAAGCAAATTTCATTGCTCGGTGCCGTCTTATTCGCATGCCTAAGCTGCGGTGCGACAGGCCAAAATCTCAGCGAAATTGAATTGCCTGCGCCGGAAATTTGTTTTGGCCTCCGCTCGATTGTCGAGCCCGAAGCCCTCGCCGTCTGCAGTGCGCTCGATGCCAGTCAACGTATCCGTGCGCGCGAGCTTGCGGAACAGTGGCTTACTTCTGCCCCAACCTCCTCCGCTGCACACTACACGCTCGCCGAGGTGTTGCTCACCGTCGAAGGCAATGTGCCGCGCGCGCTTTTCCACCTTAATCAGGCTGAGGCAAACAGTAAAATTCGCTCATTCGATCAGATGGTCGAGGCAGGCACCGATCTCCCAGTAGGCTCAGCGCCCAAGACACCACTGTGGCATTACCTCACCCTTAATCAACTGTCTTCGGTGCATCAACTCATCGGCAATCAAGAAGAATCTCTTCGCTATCTCGATGCCTTGGCCGAAGCCTATGGGGTTGACCTCGAACCCTATAAAGGCTGGCCTTTAATCAAACTAGGCCGTTTCGAGGACGCGCGGAAAAGCGCGCTTCGCGTCCTTGCTAAGGATGACGTCGACGGATTTTCCGAAGCGCAGGCGTGGAACACACTCTGTGCAGTAGAACTCAGCGCCCCTCAAGAATCGCAGGCTGCACCCGCCTGTGACAAGGCGCTCGAATTAGACGAGGCTGCGCAAAATACACGAGAAGAGTTAAGCACCGTCACCCTTACAAACGCAGCAGAAGTCGCCTTGAGCAGGCTGCGCATCGATCAAGCAGAGCGTTTAATAGACAGAGCGACGCGCTACCCAAACCCGAGCAGTGTTTCTAACCCTTGGATACAGAAGCTCTACCTTACGCTCGCACAGGGTCGGTTCGACAATGCGCAGAGCGCGTTAGAACAAATGCTCGTCTGGCGTAACAGGCAAGATCCGCTCATTGGCGTTAGCAATCGCGCCGAACACTTTCTTGCCAGTGCGACTTTTTTACTGCTCGCCGGATACACTGAAGAGGCTGCGCGGCTTGCCGAATCCGCTTTGAATCAGCCCGATCGCAATGGCAATTTTAGCGCCGACGATGCACAGAAAGATGCGATTGCGGCATTGCTTACCTCCCTCGCCTTTCGCGCCGACTATGAACGCCAGCTAGAATTTGCAGCGGCTCAAGAGTGGGGAGCCAGACTCTCTGCCACCGCCTCGGCACAACTCACTCGACTTGTCGCTTGGCGCGCGGGTCGCCGAGCAGCGTCACTTTTCGCTAACGCCAAAACCATGCGAAATCGCCTACGTCCCTATGGCCCGCTCGACGTTCACATACCCGAATGGATAGAGCCCGAAATCGCACGACTGCTCGGCGCGGGTGTGTTTAAATCGCTAATCGAAGACGCAGAGACCCGGGGCTCTTTCCGCGGTGCGCCGGGCTATAAACACTCTTTCGCTACCGAATCGGCGGCTTTGAGACACGATTCTGACGGAGTGATTGATGAAGGCACACTTGCCCTCTCACTGCTACCCGATGCCGAAGCGATGCTCCGCGCGCGAGTCCAGTGGCATATGGCTCGCGCGCATTGGCAAAAAGGCAACAGCGGCTCGGCGCGCAGCTTTTTTAGCGCCTCACTGCGCCAAGACCCAAGCCTTGCTCGCCGACTCGGCGCAGGCATTCCTGTCGCCATTAGTCATGACGGCACACCCTACGCACTCGCGTTAGCTGACAGGTTATCAATCTCACCTCGTTTTGATGCGTCACCCGAGGGGCTAGCATTAGAGGTAAGCGCGAACACCCTGTGCCTTCGAGACAGCGAAGAGGCGGTGATTTCATGCTATACTCCAGCGCGCAAAAGCGAGTCAATTACTGGCGATGCCCCAGCTATCCTCTCTCTGCCTCCTGCTAACGATAGCGCCTTGGTCGCCGTTGATTTTCAGCGCCAACTTTTCGGTATCGGCGTCGAGCTGAGTAAGGCTCAACGATCGGCAATTATGGGCGCGAGCGTAGTATTGAGATCGCAGAGTTACGGCAATGACACCTCGCTACCTGATTTTTAACCCAGGCGCTTAAGCAGATCACATTGCACAAATTTAGGTAAGGCGGCCTGCAAATCCGCGCGTGACTGAGCGACTGGGGATTAGACGACACCTTTACTGCGCGCCACAACGTGGCTCGCCACGGGAAAATTGTGAACATTGAGAACACCCTAGCCAAGCGAGTCATCATCCTTCTCGCGGCAACCTCGGCGCTCGGCCCTACCGCAATGCAAATATTGCTCCCTGCGATTCCGGTTATCAAAGAAACGTTCGCCGTCAGCGCTGAGGTCGCGCAGCTCACTCTTAGCCTGTCCATGCTCGCTATTGCGATTGGCACTCTCACCTATGGGCCTCTCTCGGATCAGTTCGGCCGGCGGCCTATTATGCTGCTAGGCCTGTGCATTACCATCATCGGCTCGCTTTTCTGCTATTTCGCCAACACGATCGAGATGCTGATTCTCGGCCGAATTATTCAAGCGTTTGGCGGCGCCGTCGGGCTTGTGCTTGCGCGCGCGATCGTAAGGGACGTATATGGCCCAGAGCAGGCAGCGCGAGTGATTGCAACACTCGTCATGGTGATGGTCGTGATGCCCATGCTGTCGCCCGCCCTAGCCGGTGAACTTATGCACCGCTTTGGCTGGGAGTCGGTGTTTCTTGTCATGGCAGTACTCAGCCTTGGCATTCTGCTTGTGCTGCGCTCCTCTCTCGTCGAAACTTTGGCCGAGCCGGTGCCTTTCGATGGCGTCGGTGCGATGCTTGGTAACTTTGCCCATCTATTTCGCTCGCGCGCGTTTCGAGGCTATGCCTTCTGCGTAAGCTTTGTCTCCGTGGTGTTTTTTGCCTTCATCTCGGCTGCGCCCGAAATCATGATCACTGTGCTCAACCGCCCTCCCACAGAATATGGTTACTATTTTATTATGGTGCCGCTAGGGTTCATGGTCGGCAATTATATTGCGCGTCACTTCGGCCGGACTCTCGGTATCAATCGTTTAATTATGCTCGGTGCCAGCACCGGCATAGTTGGTATAGTCAGTGCCATCGTTTTGCAGCTCTTCGGCTTTCACCACCCACTCGCGCTATTTATCCCTGTCGCCATCGCTGTGCTCGGCAATGGCATCACACTGCCTAATGCACAGGCTGCGGCGATTAACGAATTTCCTCGTTTCGCGGGCACCGCGTCGGGATTGACTGGATTTTTACAGATGGCTTTTTCGGCTATCGCGGCACAACTTGTCGCTGTTATCTTTAACGGTACGGTTTACCCGCTGTTGCTCATGATGCTCGCCGCGTCGATCGCCTCGCTGCTTTTTTTCTTGGCAGGGACACGAGACGTTGGCGCAAAAGTCGTCAACAGCCAAAGCTAGAAAGGACGATACCTCCGCTACAGACTGCGCAACTGCTCGCAAAAGCCTTGCTCGTCTCGCAAACACCGCAGATCGAGAATGAGTGAACCATCCGAAAGGCGGCCTATTATAGGCTTCGGTAATGCACGCAGCGTTGCAGCCAGCTTGGTCAGCGCAGCATCGCTCTGTCCTGAGCGCAGTGAGATAGCAATCGCACGGCTAGGCATCAGTTCCAACGGGAGTGCGCCGCTGCCAATCTGACTCTTGCAATCGAGTCCGTCAGTAACAAACTCATCACCGACTGCCTCACGTACCACCGGTAGCACTCGCTGCACCGCTGCTTCGATGTCATCGACTGACCGCGTTAAATCCGCCAGCAGTGGCAACCGCTGGGGCAGAGACTCTGGATCTCGGTACAGCTGCAAGACTGACAACAATCCTGCCAGCACCGTTTTGTCGACTCTTAAGGCGCGCTTAAGCGGGTTCGCCTTAATGCGCTTAATGAGATCAGCACGGCCAACAATGATTCCGGACTGCGGCCCACCAAGCAGTTTATCGCCGCTAAACGTGACGAGATCAGCCCCCGCCTCGACCGTCGCCCTGACTGTCGGTTCAGGCGGCAGTCCAAAGCGCGCCATGTCGACCAAACAGCCACTGCCGAGATCCGACACAAACGGAATATTCGCGCCTTGTGCAATGGCGGCAAGCTCGGCTTCGGGCACCGCGCTGGTAAAGCCACGTATCTCGTAATTACTCGCATGCACCTTCATCACCAACGCTGTTTGCGGCGATAGTGCCGCCTCGAAATCGCGCGCATGGGTTCTATTTGTCGTGCCGACTTCGCGGAGTTTAGCTCCCGCACTTTCCATCACATCGGGAATGCGAAATGCACCGCCAATTTCGACCAGTTCACCGCGCGAGATGATGACTTCCTGTCCTAAAGCCAGCGTGTTAAGCAACAGGACAACAGCAGCCGCGTTGTTATTAACCACGGTTGCAGCCTCGGCACCCGTCAGCTCGCAGATCAGAACTTCGAGATGCGAATCTCTGTCGCCGCGCTTACCTGTCTCTAAGTTGTACTCGAGATCAACCGCCTCACCCGCAGCGATGGCTATAGCCGCTATCGCCGAGTCGGGGAGTCTTGATCGGCCGAGATTGGTATGGATAACCGTGCCAGTAAGATTAAACACAGGCCTAAACAGAGATTTAAATTCTTGGCCAATGCGCGTAACCGCAGCCTCTGCGACGCGCTCGGCGACGACTTCTCGAGAGAGGCTCAAATACTCAGCCGCGGCGCTCGCCATTGCGCGCCGGAGAATGTCGACCTCGGCTCGAATCGCGAGTTTTACCGGCTCTCGACCCAAGGCAGCAATGGTTTGCTGCAGAGAAGGCTGCTTGAGAATAGTGTCGACCGGCGGGATTAGCGCGAATACTCGTTGATCTGTCATTACTTAACTCTACTGCTCGCTGGTTGATTCATACTCTCTGCACAAACCAATAGGAATGGCAGCCACAAGATAAAAACGATGACGACAATGTACGGAATAGTCGTTTAGCGCGCAATCAGGACTTAAACTAAGCAGAGGTTTATGAGATAAAGCTGCCAATAGCAGAATAACTAATTAGACGACCGTGATGGGGATAAAGAATAATGCAGGCTAGAAAACAACCGCTAATTATTGCCAACAATTTCCATCCAGCCACAATCGAGGCATTAGATGCCTCTTACGTGACGACTCACCTTTGGACACTCGATGAGCCCGAAAAAAAAGCGAAGCTTGCCGAATTAGAAGGACACTGTGTCGCCGCTGCATCGGCGTCTTGGGCGACCGACCCGCTTCTCTACACTCTCGATTCTCTGCAAGTGATTGCCTGCTTCGGCGTTGGCGTCGATGGGATTGATTTCAACGAAACCGATCGCCTCAATATCCGAGTGACTAACACTCCGGGCGTGCTCGACGATGCCGTAGCTGATATCGCACTCGGCCTCATCATCGCCTGTTCTCGGAAATTTATTCGCGCCGATGCGTTTGTGCGCACGGGGCAATGGAATAAAGGCCCCTTACCGCTCGGACAAAGCCTCGCTGGCAAGACACTCGGCATCGCAGGCCTCGGCCGCATAGGCCAAGAGATCGCCAACAGGGCGATGGGTTTCAAACTCAACATTGCCTACCATAACCGCCGCCCCAAAGACTGTGATTATACTTACTGTGAATCTCTCAATGAGCTTGCGAGCCACAGCGATATTGTTGTTAACGTGCTCCCAGGTGGGCCAGCAACGCGTAAAATACTAGACGCTTCTTTTTTTGACAGCCTAGGCGCAGAAGGTACTTTTATCAATGTCGGACGCGGGCAAAGCGTCGATGAGGCTGCGCTAGTGCAGGCATTGCAGAACAGGACTATCGCGGCCGCCGGTCTCGATGTCTACGACCAAGAGCCCGGTGTACCAGAAGCATTGATCGCTTTGGACAACGTTGTGCTTTTGCCTCACATTGGGAGCGCGACGGGGGAGACAAGGTCGGCAATGGGTAATCTTGTCATCGACAATTTGGCGTCGTTCTTTGCCGATAGAACACTGGTGACTGAATTCTTTAGCAGCTAAGAACAACGCGGCACGCGCTAGTCGGTGACATAGAAGTAGATATACCTCGCCTCGGGGTCATAACGCATTTCTTCGTCGCCGGTGAATACGCGCGGGTCGCTCAGATCAACCTCGACAAAAAAATCTCGATAAGACGGGCTCAGCGAGTTGTACACCACTTCTTGGACAATCAGCAGATGAAAATACGCAAGCCCGAGTTTGGCTGCGTGCTCGCTAAAAATAGCCCATAATTCCGGCAGTTTTCTCAGCTCTTCATATTTAGCCGCTTGAATTATTGCCTCTCCATACAGGTCGTACGAGCGTATTCCAGCACTCTGGAAAGTGCCCTGAATCGAATTATAGGCGAGACCAATAGACGCCTTGATGGGCCGCGAGTAGCTGAATTTCTCAACTTCCTTATTAAAAGCGTCGAGCATGGTGAGTGCGGTTGAGACAGCGCTGTCTGCCAGCGACCTTGCCTCGATTGGCAGGAACGGATAACCCACGGTGCTGATAAATCCATCGCCCGTTTCCTTTAACCTAAAGGCACGTGAGCGCAACGGATTATGCTCATAACCGCGCATACATATTTCCAAGAAAGACTCGAATACGTTCATAAAGAATTCTTGCGTTTTTTCATGCTTGATTTCGGTAGAGCGTTGCACGTCGAAGACACTGACAATTGCCTTGCCTTCTTTTAATGGCATCGTCGCTTCTAGCTCCTCTCCATGCTTTATCATTTCGAGCTGGTGCGAATAGACTAACTTAGAGAGTTGGTTGTACAGGTGCTGCCGGGTACGGGCATCGGTCGACCTCGAGTAGAATCGGGCTCTGATGCCATCGTAAAATATCCAGCTCACTATAGAACCCGACAAGAATCCTTGAAGCAGCTGTAAAATACTGAGCGCAAAGAAAGCTTCGTCTACCCAAAAAATTAGCGCCGAAAATGCCAGTGTAAACAGCAGATTTCTAATAATCGTTATCTGATACGTCGCGTGATAAGAAAGCGCGATTACAATCAGAAGCATGAAATTGACTTGACCCGCAAGACGGCTACTTAATACCTCTCTCTCAACTTGTGTATCGACATTGTCAAACAAGACATAGCCCAGAAATCCAAAGCTCAAAAGCGAAGCGACACTAATAGTATCGACAATAAATGGACTGTACTTTTCGATAGCAGAGTAGAAACTAATCGCAACCGGGAAAAAAACCACGATCACAACGGGCAATACATAGGCAAAAAGGGTAAGCCAGGCGATCGGGTTATTGGTCTGCACGGCATAGCGATACGTTGCAACGGTCGTAACCAGAACAAGCAGCAGAAACACCCCGCCCACCCAGCCACGAATCAGCTGCGACGCTTCGTCGCAGAGCTCATACCCAAACTCCTTTAGGTGGTCTCGGCAATAGGCTGAGTATTTCTGCCTCTCGCTCGTTATATCTAGCACCACCACCCTTGATTAAACCCTTGCTTTCGACGCACTTTTCTTCTCCTCGTTTCTTCTAATCAGTCACTTTGTCTAATTGAGTTAACCAATGGTGGAACTGGCTCACAGTTTAGAGATATTGAGTTATGGGATTCTAGATAAGACCCGAAAAAAGCATAGAGTGATTCAATTCACTGACAAGAAAACGCAAATACTGCAAAGCAAAGGATTCAAATGAATCATTTTCTCTCTCGCTCTCGACTCGAACACCTCATTTTCATCGTGTTTATTATGATGATTTTCATATTGATACTGGCGAGATTTACTCTCTTTAAGAAGACCGATAAAAGGAGCCTCATCGGAAGATTTTTTATGATCCAATTGTTGCGTTAATCATCGCGCTAACTACCTACAATTATTTTGCAAGCAACTACAACAGCTATATTCCTCTGATCATTCCACTGACACTCTATTTGTGCGCCAGTTCACTTTTGTTCTGAGCATTACAGACAACACGAGAGTTGAAATTCGCCCTCAGCAAGAGTCCAGAAAAATTAGTCACAACCGGCGCCTTTTTGTTTGTCCGGCATCCGTATTACACCTCTTACATTCTTACATGGACAGCGACGTGTCTCGTGTATTCCTCCCCATTACTATGGGCTACGCTATTTTATCTCACCGGCTTTTATCTTTACTCGGCGATACAAGAAGAGACGAGTTTTTTTGCAAGGAAAACACTCAAACTACTATCGCTTTTATAAGCGAACCGTAGGCATGTTCCTACCAAGGATTGCAGCATGGACAAGTTCAGCTTCAGAAAAATAAGTAAACCTTGTGAGATCGACAATTTCCTGAGCCTGGCAACGCATCATAGCGGCGTTCGGCTTCCTTCGGCCTACGCTGAACGAGCGACGACTTACGGTGCATTTGTCGGCGATCATTTGGCAGGTGGATATATGCTGATTACAAAACCAGACTACCGGACGCTGATGTTTGTGCCAGACAAGCTCAAACGAGAGCATGCCTTTTTTCGCAATAGCGAATACGAAATGATGGAAATCAACGCTCTTTGGCTTGGCCCTCGCATCAAAACGCCACAGATGCAGCGTCGCTTCTGGACCAGCCTCATAATGAATATTTTCTTTTGCAGGAAAAAGTACTTGCTCCTCCTCAGTAATACTAAAAATAAGACAATTCTCTACGAGGGCCCACTGCAGTTAGCTGGCGCCCAATCTACTCATGAGAGCATTCGTGTCGGCTATACAACTCGCTGGAGCATTCTTCTCCACTTCCCCCGCTACCTTAAGGAAATCTCTGATCGAAAGAGGCGTTTCAAAGACGC
>Ga0075119_1001608_pt1 | contig 10714 bp, 8 predicted proteins | sample AntAceMetag02UK9_FD_69791 | JGI IMG/M metagenome (GOLD analysis project Ga0075119, IMG submission 69791) | Saline lake microbial communities from Ace Lake, Antarctica - Antarctic Ace Lake Metagenome 02UK9 | ecosystem: Environmental > Aquatic > Non-marine Saline and Alkaline > Saline | place... | reverse complement strand
CTTTCAGCACTTTAATTTCAGTGACGTGGTTAATCCGACTCTCCAAACACTTACGCACCCGAAGCATGAATCGGTCGGTCTCATGAAGGCTCATCGTTTCTATTAAAAACTCCATTTAGATACTCACTAGACACGGCGATTAACTGCGCTCTATAAAAAGGAGCGGAGTAACCACTTTCAGACCTTTCCGCGTTCCAGTGCCTAAAAAGTAGTTACTCTGGCACCGTAAACCAAACTATTCCTGCGCCGACAAATACTCAATGATCTGAGTGGCGGCGTCCTCTGCTGATACCATTTCCGTGTCTATTTTAATCTCTGGATTTTCAGGCTTATCGTAAGGGCTATCAAATCCGGTAAAGTTTTGTATAACGCCCTGTCTAACCTTCTTGTAAAGTCCCTTGGGATCGCGCTGTTCGCATACCGCGAGACTGGCATCAACATGCACTTCAATGAATTCACCTGTCTCGAAAAGAGAGCGAGCCATTTGTCGCTCTGCTTGAAACGGTGATATGAAACTGGCTATCACAATTAAACCTGCATCCAGCATCAGTTTGCTGGTCTCCGAAATTCGGCGGATATTTTCAACTCGGTCTGCATCGGTAAACCCTAAATCTTTATTAAGGCCGTGACGCACATTGTCGCCGTCTAACAAGTAGGCGTGCTTTCCCATCATCAACAGTTTCTTCTCGATAACGTTGGCGATGGTTGATTTGCCTGATGCAGAAAGACCGGTAAGCCAAATTATCTTTGGGGTTTGATTTTTAAGCTTTGAGCGTGCCGCTTTGTCTACGCCCGTTGCTTGCCAATGGACATTGCTAGCCCGCCTTAAACTATGTCGTATTCGCCCTCGTGCCAGAGATTTGAAATCACTGCCCTTAAGCTCAAAGCGTGAGGTACTAAGCTCACTGCTCATTGGATCAAAAGCGATGTTCTGGCTAAGTGAAACGTTGCCAATGAAAGTTTCACCGACAGATATGCTATTGGCAGCAAGGTGCTTGCCGCTGGCCTCTTCGACTCTATATTTAAGTTTGGTGATGCTTGCATCGACTGTCTGACCCGCACAGCTTAGTGAGTATCTGCGGCCGGGGAGCATCTTTTCATCAGACATCCAAATGATTTCGGCTTCAAACTGATCGACATATTCTGGACGGTCGATTGACCTCGCAATAATCTCGCCGACTTTCGCTTGTGCACCGGCTAGGACATTAACTTGAGCATTAACTTGAGCAAGGAAAACAGGTGAATCCAGTTCAACACTGATGTCATCAGTGCGGATGTCCAAACTGATAACTGTGCGAGTATCCCCGCTGCTGCAAAACACCAGCTCGTCTCCGACATTTATCGTGCCATCCAAAAACTCCACGATGGCCACGCTGCCTTTGATGCTTATCAGCCGCGCTCTAAATGCACTAGATTCTTCATTAACCATTATGTTTTCGTTACTCGTTGATTAAACAATCGTTCGACTACAATTAAAGGGGTCGGAGGCAATTAAAGTAATTATAGGGGCTGGCGTGACTAAAAGGTTCGGAAGCCTTTATTTAGGACTCTTCCAACCTCCTAAATTTTAATTGCCTCCGACCCCTTTAATCCTTTTATCCGCCTTTAAACCAGAGGTTATACTAATCTATCAATGGGGTCATCCGCGCTGCAGGCTGGAGAACATCTATTCCTATTTGACGTGAAATTACTATCGGGGAGCTAGTCTAGAGCTAAGGAGCAGACAATAAGGAGTTAAAGGGGTCGGAGGCAATTAAAGCAATTGTAGGGGCTGGAGTGACCAAAAGGTTTGGAGGCCTTTATTTTAGAGGCTTCCAACCGCCTTGATTTTAATTGCCTCCGACCCCTTTAATCCCGACCCCTTTAAGACCTTGATTTTAATTGCCTCCGACCCCTTTAATCGCATTCGTGTTTCACTTCATCAGGCAGTAAGTGTGAAGCTAGAGACAATCAAAAATCCCGTTACAAAAACAGCTGCGAACAGTTTTGACGGCAATATATCAATGCCCGGTTCAAAGCCCTTACCGCCGTGGCAGAGATAAAGGTAAAGTTTCATAACGGCGATTGCAGTGAGTGCTGTGACTCCCAACCAAGCAAAACCTTGCAATGGTGCTTCGTACAACCCTGCTTCTAGAATCAAATCTTCGGCAACGTAAACCAATGATAAGGGGAAGCCCGCACTCATTAGGCCAAACAACAGCATGGCCGAGGCTAACTTAGGGTAGGAGTCATACTGCCCGGTCGGACGGCTCAAGTTGAGTTTGCCTATTCGCGTCTCCAAGATACCTAGAGTGAGAATCAAGCCAGGTATTGCCACCATTTGTGCCTGCGCCAGCAATGACCCTGCTAAATCCGAGAAGTGCTGCCCCGAATCAGCATAGACCAAGAAGCCAAGTTGACTCGCCGCTAGGCCACTGAGTGCCCTGCGTGTATTATGCTGAGCAAGCGCCATAAGCACAGATATAATCGATAGCAGTGGCAACACTGCCAACACAGCGTTTCTATCCAGCGACTGTTGCTGTTGCAATGAAATAATGAACATCGCTTGAACAATAAATGCCGAGGCCAGCAGCCCGCTTGGTAGGTTTTCATATAATTTAGAAAACCAAGGGGATACCGGAAACAATCCGATAAAAAATACCAGCCCCACAAGTTCTAGCATACCAGTATCAAGGCCTGCGTCCGCCGGATAAAGCACCGACATTGAGATCAGCGCTGTACACAGCGCTCCAAACACCATAAGAATCCGGTGCATGCCATTTTTAGTGCCGGTGGCAGCAATGAGAATAACAAAAAACACTGGCACGACTAAACATAGAAGTCTTATATCACCTATTTCCAGCATACCGAGCGTTAGCCCATTCATTAGCAATATTAGGCTAAAGGTTAGCCGCGAACTCATGAATGCGGGAGTATAAAAACACGCAAGTAAATTACCCAGAATGATAAAGCTACGCAGCCGTGTCGGTGAAAGACCCACTACTTCTTGCAGGCCAAGTACGGCTGGAATGACTTCCAACACAAACATCATTAGCAGTGCAATCAGCGTGACAGTTCTTACATTTGTTATGTCGCGCACCAACATAATGACCGCCATTGCTGCGACGGTAAAGCTAAGATGAATCGAAAAATTAAGTCCAATGTCCATTTTATTGCCCTTTAGTTTCGAATCAATGTGACGGAGGATTCAGCCGCTGTAGGCAGTGCTACTGCTTCACTTTTGTGGCCAGTTATTAACCCCGCCACTTCGCGCTCCAGTTTGTCCAGCTGGCGAATCAGCAACAGTATTTTATTGACCAGCCAGTCAACCAATAGATTGTCCAGAAAACATCGCTCCAAGCGCAGACGAAACATAAATCTCTGAAAGTTGGTCACGGTTTCAACGCTTGGATGAAAAACTCTAATATGGTGCCCCAGCATTTGCTCGAGATGGTGCCTCTCATGCAGCAGGCTAGGTGCGCGTAGCAATTGAAGGGTTCTTATTACCGCGTGCGTGACAACATGAACTAGCGCAAGCTCAACCCAGCCAAAAGCAATCTCAATTACGATGAAGCCAAGCTGCGTAATAGAGCCATAAGCCAGCCTGCTTTTGATATCGCTTTGCACGCGGCCGGCGAGATTACCCACCAAGACAGTGAACAAACCTATAGCTATCAACAGCCCGCTAATTAGTGGCGAACCAGCAATTACATCGCCCATGCGCAGCAGTAGCAACGGCCCAAGATTCACCGACAATGCTCCATAAAAAATCGCGCTAGAGGGAGTAGGGCCTTCCATGGCTCTTGGCAGCCAATTAGAAAACGGAAATAGCGCAGACTTACCCATTACCGCCAGTATCAGCAATAGCGCAGTTATCTCTGCGCCGTCATGTGCTGGAATGCCGGCCCATGGCGCTGTGCTTAGTGCCTCAAACTTAGTGCCAGTTTGACTAAGATGCAGAAACAACACCGCTGCATACAATCCAATGTCGGTGAGTCGATAAACACTAAACACCCAGAGCCCATTTCGCGGTGGTTGTTCGCGCTGTGTGAAAAACGCAATCAATAGAACCGAGCTAAGCCCAACAACCTCCCAGCCCACCAGCAAAAGTTCAACGGTGCCACTAAAGCTTACTAGCAACAAACCAAGAGCAAATAGCAGCATGACCAAGTAAAACCGATGAAAGCCGGATTCTTTGTGGAGATAGCGTTTAGAAAAACTACAGATTACATAAAGCAGCGCAGTAGTGAAAAGAGCATAAACCACAGCAATGACGTCCGTCTGCATGACAATTTCGTAGCTATAGTGGTCGGTGCTAAACCAACTGCCTAAAACAATTTCATTACCGGATTCAATCGGCAGCAAAACTGCCATAGCGAGCGCTGCCAAAAATGCGCTGCCAATGGCTATTCTGCAAAAAAGAACCACGGTCGCTTCCCGCGGTTTTTTAGACAAAAGCATACTTGTCGCTAACCAAATAAAGACGCAAGCGATAGGCACAAAGATGAGCGCGGCAAGTATTTCAAACAACAATAAACTAGGCATTTTGCACCCCCCTTTGCGTGTGATTTATATGTGCTAGGCCTAGATAGGTGTCAGAGCCTCGAAAAAAAGTTTCTGAGTTATCAACCACCGGATATCCAATACTGTCCGGCACATACTCAACAAAAGCTCCGCTTTTAAAAACCATCAGCTTGCCGGTTTCTGGGTCCATCGAAACCAGCTGTATCCATGCATTGCCTACCAAGTCACCCACCACTTTTATTTCTTGTGCGATTTTTAAAAGCACTTCTGGCGTTGCCTCGACGATAGTTAACAAACGCACTGGTTCATGAATTTCAACCATCTGCCACGGCAGGCCTGTGCGCAGGTCCGAGCAGTGCCCCTCCATAACGCCAATTAGGCCAGAAATATTATGCGGCAGTTTAGTTCCGCAGCCATACACAACTGGGTCCACAAAACTAAAGTAGTACTCAAGATTGATGCCGGCACCAACCGGCCCTGCCGATTCCAAAATTCCTGCCACAATTGATTTATCTGGGTCTTGATCTGGGTCGTAAGAAATTAAAAAAGAGCGCCTATCAAGAAACAAACCCCGAGTAATCGCGCGGCGACCAATAATGCATACGGCATTGGTGGCATGGCCATATTCTGGGCGCGGCTGAGCTAAATCATTGGCGTGTTGATAGGCATAGCCCAGTGCCCTATCGGCGGAGACATTAACCGGTACTTCATTGAATTTTCGGCAGCGCTCCAATGCATCCATCTTGCAGGCTTGAGCAAGTTTGGCGCGTGACTCTAGAAACGACTGGTTTAGCGGTGCAGGAATTAGATCTAGATCGTAATAGCTCATGCTGTCATCGCAGGTGTTGTGATAAGCACCAACAAACCAGTTAGTTTCAGCTATAGCTATGCCTTTTTCCTTGAGCCGGGTTCGCACACCAGCGTGATTGGCCATAGCCGCAAAGGCCCTCGCATTAGGGCCTCCCCTGCCACCACCGGTGGCGCCGCAGTCATGGGCAGCTTCATGTGGATTGTTTAGGCTAGAAGAGCCATGTCCCACAATAACAATGATTGGCGAAAGCTGTTTGGTTAAGCCCATTGCCAATAGAGTATTAAAAATAGCATCTGCAGCTTCGGCGACCGTATAGCCTGGTTTAAATCCATCTGCGCTGTCAGCTGCTTGGTTCGCTGTTTTGTTCTTTCCTATGGCATCGTCATCGTCATTGCCTCTGAAGAGTTTCAGCCGGGTTTTAGGCCGCGCAGGACCAAAACCTGTCAAACGTCTTTTTACTTTTTCGGTCTGACGGGGAACCAAGCTGCGAAAAACCAGCGACGGCGTTTTAGCAATACCCATGAGTAATGACCAAAACGGGCCGATGGCAAATACAGCTTCGTTATCGATGACGCTTTTTGAGTAGGAGCCTACTAGCTTACGAGTTTTCTGATAGCGCAGTGCTTCAGACTCATTTAAAGCCACTTCTCGGACAAAGTGCTCAGGTATTCGGTTTACTGGGCACAAAGGCCGGGCGGTCACATCATCAAGTCCTTGATATTGAATTGCCACACCAAAAAAACCAGCAAAACCTAGCGTCATCACCTCGGGGTCGAGCTCTTCTAGATGGCGCCGGGTAGACTCCTCGCGCTCATCCATGCAAAAGACCGCTTGAAACGAGGGTAGAGTGCCCGCTGTTAAATTTGTAAATTGCCGATGTTCAGCCAAGCCATCGAGTATGTGTTGGCGATGCCGTCTCTCATAGGCAAGCTGCAATAAATAGCGCCTTTCAAAACTGTTAAAGCGCCCTATCTCTGTCACCCACTTTACCGCATGGCCTGAATTTGAAAACAGTGCTGAGGGCATAACAAACGCTTGAGCTGTGATGAAAGCTTCATAGATATCCTGCACCGACTTGCTGGCTTTAGTGACTTCTGTGCCATGAGCGCAGAGGTGTTCAGCCAAAGTATTTGTGGTGCAGCCGTGTAGCTTACAGGTGTGCTCGTATGCGCAAAATTCTACCAGCAGTTGAACGGCAAGAAAATCAATCAAGGTGGCAGGATAATGGCTAACCGGTACTTTATCCGGCTGTTTTTCGAACTGACGAAACATCCCGGCCCAGCCTTTGAGCATTTTAATAGATTCGTTAATGAATGCTTGTTGGTGTGCATCTGGCACACCAAATTTATCCATTACGTCGGCAATAACCTGCAGGCCGCTTAACCCTTGTTCCTCTTGCTGGCGACATAGATTTGGCAGGCTGCGCAGCCAAGTCGGTAGAGCGACTGCGTTATTGTGCATTCTTCTAATACTCACCAAGAAGCCCTCAGCTTTGTCCGGCTGTGGCAAACTACCAACACCCTGGTCAAGATACCCCGCTGCATAGCGAATTAGAAACGGCTTAACGTGCTCGTCGGTATCGACATCGAACCGCTCAAGCAGCACATCCCTTGCTCTGGCGCGGGTTTGAGTGTGCGCTTTAGGTAAAGCAGCTTTCTCTAGGTTCACCCAAAGCTTTTCCAGCTCGCCAGGTAAATACTGCCGCTTACTGTGGAAAAAAAGTGAGCTAGCTGGCGAGCTAGCGGCTGAACCTGCTAACGCATGGGGTTTATGCAAGTAACCTTTTTCATGCAACCACCAGTTAACAGAGTGCTTGTTAGGTACATTAAATAAGGTGGTGAGCCTCCACAATAAAATCGCACGGCGAGTGGGTGCTCCAGCAAACAAGGGCTGATCAATATCATCGAGCTCTTTCTCAAGCACAGCTTTTATATCATTGGTTAAAATTCGCCCGCTATTTATCGCTTCGAGGAAATTCTCCTCGCTCATGAAAGGCTCGGCACCATGTTCTTTTGACGCGTCTTTCAACGCTTGTTTGAAAGGCAAGTGTTCATAGGCGTGCAGCGTATTGTGATGCACGAAGGCATGCAAAGGAGACTGCGACGGCAATAGTTTCGCCGCCATCTCAACCATCTGCGCAATCGACAATTTATCAGTAGCAGTCATAATAGCGCTCCCTCAAGTTCTACGAATAGAAATATGAGTGGCCTCTGGATGTGCGCTTAAACTTTTAAAACCTTCAATGCCTATGATGGCGTCACGGGGATTTACATATTCCTTGATAATAGTTTGCAAACCATTTAAGAACGTATGATCAATTAGACTCGCATCGCTTAGGTCGATCACCATGGTCTTGAGTTCTTCTGGACTTAAAAGATTCACGGCGTTGTTAAGTTTAAGCAGCGAAGGGAAAGCGGCGTCGCCTTTTATTTTAAGTACTACATGGCCATTACGAACCTCCTTCTCGATTTCTACTCCAAACAAAGACTTAAAAGTTGAGCCTCGTATAATGTGAAAAATAATTTTTAGCATCAGGCCCGAAGCTACCCCAATGAGCAGGTCTGTAAATATAGTGATGAGAAACGTGCTGAGGAAAAGAAAAAACTGATCCATACCGATGGCGTGAACATGAAGAAACTCTTTCACCGACGCTAGGCGCGAGCCCGTTAAGATCAACATGGCGGCAAGAGCAGCCATAGGTATCATTTTAAGCAGGCCGGGCACGGCAACCACGAACAGCAAAATAAATAAGCCGTGGAAGAAGTTTGATCTGTGACTGCGAGCGTTGGCATCGACATTGGCTTTACTGCGCACTATCTCAGAAATCATAGGCAGGCCACCAAGCATCGATGAAAGAAAATTACCAACCGACACCCCGAGCAGATCCTTATTTAGGTCTGAGCGAGATTGATTTTTAACCATGCCATCCACTGCGACCACACTAAGAGTGGACTCAATACTTCCGACCAGGGCGAACATGACGATGTATTTAATGGAAGCCAAAGACATAACGACGCTGAAATCCGGGAATGCGAAGCCATCGATAAGATTGTCAGGAAGGTTAACAAAGTAGGCAGGATTAGTGACACCTAAAAACAGCGCGAGAGGAATAGTCACTAACAATACAATAAGCTGTGGCGGTGTTTTACGCAGTGCTGCAAAAGGTATCTTAGGCCACAAGAATAGGATCAGTAGGGAAATGGCGCAGATAAAAGAAACCGGTAAATTAGCCGCCATGATGGAATGCGGTATCTCCTCAAGTAGCTCTATAGTCTCACCACCGTGAGGTACAACACCAAGTCCAACGTGCACCTGCTTGGCTATGATGATCAAACCGATCGCTGCCAACATGCCGTGCACAACACTTTTAGACATAGCGATACCTAAACTTGCCATCTTGAATTTGGCGAACAAAAATTGGCAAACACTCGCTACCATGCCAACAGCTAAAGCTCTTTGGTAGCCCATTACCATGTCGCCTTGACCAAGCTCGGTAACGGCGCCTAATGCAATAACAATGAGACCTGCCGCCGGACCTTTGATAGTAAGACCAGAACCACCAAGCCAAGACACCATTAGACCGCCAACAATAGCTGTGATTAATCCTGAGACCGGCGGAAATCCGCTGGCACTGGCAATGCCAAGACATAGGGGTAAAGCAATTAGGAAGACAAGAAAACCAGATTTGATATCCGAAAGTAACTCATTGCCTTGGAAAGATTGTGCATTCATCGTACAGCTCCACAAGAAGGCACTTTGCTAAGCAAAGGCCTCGAAATTTTTAGGATTTAAAATCGACTAAAAATTAAGCGTGTGGAGGGCCGCGGGAAAGGTTGGCTATGCCGTAGTTTGGCTTTGGAACTAAAACTTTAGCAAGGAAGCTAAAGTCACACTTGTAGTGTTCAGATGATACGGCACTTACTATTGAATGAAATTCATCATCCAATGAACATTCAGTGGTTTCGCTTTCGACAACTAAATTGCCAGCCGTTATTTCTGGTATCGCAGAGCAGTTCTCGCTGCAGGAATCAGTAAAGTGACTGTGTGAATCGCCCTCACTGAATGCCTTACCACCTTCAACTGAAGCAAATCCCTGCAGAGGCATCAAACACATTAATACAAACGTGATCAATTGGAATAACTGATCTCGTTTAGATGTTGATGAGTTGTTACTTTGCATACGGATAATAAAACTACTGCAGTGAAATCTTGAGAAGCCAGAATTATAGTATCTGTATCTAACAATGCAATAAAATACTTAAGCTAATTCGTGCAAACGAATCATTAAAAGGATGGGTTTGCCCGCACTGCTGTCCCATAGTTTGAACTCACAGGACAACCTTATCTGAGGTTCGCCTTTTTTCGTCTAGCTGCGGGTCTGAATTGAGTATCTCTTGTAGGCTCTTTCACTTCAATAAATTCAGTTGTCGGTAGTCTTATCTACCTAATCCTTAGTGCTAGGAGTATCCATGACATGGGGTAGAATGCCGCTAGGCCCCAGATCCGCGACGTTCACCTCATGCCCGGCATAGTGCAATGTCGCCTCACCAGCCACCTGCGTCCAGTGCTGGTGCAGGGCAGTAGAAGTCGATCTCGGCCATGAACTAGCGCAGCACGTTCTCCAGGCTCACCAGTTCTAGATTCTCGGTCGGATGACAGTCGAACTTGGCAGCAATCACGCCACATCAAATTACGAAGAGCCCAACACATCCACTACCAAGTGCAGCATATGGTCGTGGTTGAAGGCTAACACCTGATCTTTAAACACAATGGCTCCGCGATTCACATCATGAGTAGAGATTCGCTTGTTACGAAACATCAGCCTAACCGCAACTCCCGAAGTACTCTTGAGTGCATCCCCAAACACCGAATCAGAGACTTTGCCCTCTAATACGCTCGTCCTGGTTAATCTCGGAATCTCCCCGTCACCTATGAGCTGCCAAATAGCCCGACTTTCGTTTACAGTATTGCCGTGCTCGGCAACTAGTTCTGGCATTTGCTTCTCGTCTCACATGCGATTTTTCGCTACGCCCTAGTGCTATGAATTGAGCAATTAAGAATAAGTGAATGGGCCGGGAACCACAAGATCGCTAGGAGCCTAGCCATGCACAGAAGTATAGCTGCCGGTAAAAGTGGCTATCTTCAACACAGCGGATCTGCTGATTCAGCTAGAAAAGATGTGAGCCAAGTAGCTAAAGAAACAGGATTATCGTGTAAGCAATTATGTCGTTCATTCGGTAAAGGTGATTACCTATGCTCGCAGTGATGAAAACACTCGGTCTAGATATGACTGCAAAAACCGTGCTTTTGACCTCCTTCGCTTCAATTGAAGGGCAGCGTCCCCGGGCGACCGGAGAATTAGAGCACACTTGCTGTTCACGGCTCAGTTTTAAACCTCCT
>Ga0075119_1001603_pt1 | contig 10743 bp, 10 predicted proteins | sample AntAceMetag02UK9_FD_69791 | JGI IMG/M metagenome (GOLD analysis project Ga0075119, IMG submission 69791) | Saline lake microbial communities from Ace Lake, Antarctica - Antarctic Ace Lake Metagenome 02UK9 | ecosystem: Environmental > Aquatic > Non-marine Saline and Alkaline > Saline | place... | reverse complement strand
TTGTCAATTATTTATTAGAAACTAGATATGTTTATAATTTTGACTGGCTTGGGATTCCAAGCATACAATTTCCTAGTGATCTTTTAGTTCTCCAAGAGCTTTTGTTTGATTACAAACCAGATGTTATAATTGAAACAGGAGTAGCTCATGGTGGCACATTAATTTTCTACTCTTCTATAATGTCCTTAATTAAAAAAAATTATCAAGTTTACGGTATTGATATTAAGATAAAAAAAAATAATAGAAAAAAAATTACATCACATCCTTTTTCTAAAAAAATTACTCTTATTGAAAAAAATTCTACAGATGAGTTAATACCAAAAATATTTAGCAATAAAATAAAAAATAAAAAAGTTTTAGTGCTATTAGATTCGTATCATTCGCATGAACACGTTTTGAAAGAAATAGATTTATATTCTAAATTTATTAAAAAAGGTGGGTATATAGTTGTAATGGATACAACAACGGAATTTGTTAAAAATAAATTTATTAATAAAAATAGAAATTTTGGCAAAGGTAACAGTCCCTACACAGCAGTGAAGAGCTTTATTAAAAAAAATAAAGATTTTAAAATTTGTAGGAAATATGAAAATAAAGCTTTTATTACTAGTTGTTTCGACGGATTTTTAATCAAGAAATAGTGAAAGAAGTAGATTAAAATTAGCAATTCATGTAAAAAAATTATGCAGGTATGAATAAAATTACAGTAGCTAAGCTTATTGCAAATAAAATCCAAGACTGGGGTATCAAAAAAGTTTTTGTGTTTCAGGGTGGAGCAGTAGCAAATATTTTAAGTGAAATTGGAAAAAATAAGAATATTAAGTATTATTGCCCTTATCACGAACAATCAATGGCGATGGCAGTAGATGCTTTTTCAAGAGTAGGAAAAATGTCAGCTGGCTTTGTAACTAGCGGACCTGGAGCTACCAATCTCTTAACTGGTGTGGCATGCTCATATTACGACTCAATTCCTGCTATTTTTTTTACTGGTCAGGTTGGGCAGTTTCATATTGTCGGCAAAAGAAAAGTAAGACAGAGAGGTTTTCAAGAGTCTAATATTCTGTCAATTTTTAAACCTGTTACAAAATTTTGCCATCAAATTCAAAACCCAGATAAAGCAGAAGAAATTTTGGAAAGGGCTTTAGAAGAAGCCACAACTGGAAGGCCAGGACCGGTTTTGATAGATATTCCGTTTAATATTCAACGAAGTCTAATAACTGTAAAAAATAAATTTAAGAAAAAAATTAAAAAAAATAAAGATCATTTAATAAATAAAAATAAACTTTTGCAATTCTTGCAACTTGTGCAAAATTCAAAAAAACCATTAATAATTTGTGGTGGTGGTGTAAGACTTTCAGGGTCTGAAAAAAAATTTTTAAATTTTATCAGGACAAATAAATTACCATTTATAACTACATGGCCAGCTCAAGATATAGCAGATTATGATTTTGCTTTAAATTGCGGGTCGATTGGTAGACATGCTCATCATTCAGCAAATATCTTAGCCTCTGAAGCTGACTTGATTATTACTCTAGGCGTTAGGTTTTCTCCCAAGATTTTAGGAAAGAATTTTGCAAAAAATGCAAAGGTTGTATCAATTGACATCGATAAATTTGAATTAGACCAAGGTTTGTACAAATCTTTCCTAAGGTTTAACAACAATCTAAGTTTTTTTTTTAAAAAAGTATTAAATAAAAAAATTGTAAAATCAACAAATAATAAATGGATCAGTTACTGTAAAAAAACAAAAAAAACTTTTTATACTAATTTTTTAAGAAATAATCATAAAGAAAAATATATCAATCCTTATTATTTTATGAATAAACTTTCAAACTATACAAAAAAAAATAGTATCTTGATTACGGACGCTGGTTGTAACCTAACTTATTTTATGCAGGCATATAAGAATAAAAATAATCAGAGAATATTATCAGCATGGGGAAATTCCCCAATGGGATATTCAATTGCAGCAGGCATAGGTGCAAAGTTGGCAAAACCAAAATTAGAAGTAGTTAGTCTGATTGGCGATGGTTCTTTCCTTATAAATTTACAAGATCTTCAGTTTATAAAATATAATAAAATAAATTTAAAAATTATTATTATTGATAATCAAATTTTTGGAAACACGAAAATTGGATGCGAAATGTATAAAATTAAGAATGTTGGAAATGATTCTGATTCTGGGTATTTTCCACCAGAGGTAAAAAAAATTTCAAAAGCATTCGATATAAAGTATTTTAATATTAAAAAAGAATCGGAAGCAGGAAGTATTTTAAAAGATTTCTTCAATCAAAAAACGTCATCTATTCTTCATGTTGAAATTCCAAAAAACTCACCTTTGATTGAGCACAAAATTTAAACATTGCTATTAATAATAAATTTTTATCTATGAAAATATTCTATTTATTCTGCACATTAGTAAAATTTTATAAATTTAATTCCTCAAAAAAAATAGTTAATTTAAATTGGTGTGTTAAATTTAAAGAGTACAATTTTATAAAAAATATTTATCAATTAGGAGTATCGACTATTGCTGACAAGACAGCAGATAGAAATGCATACCCAACATAAGGATTACAACTATGAGAATTTTATTAACAGGTAATAATGGTTATATCGGTACAGTTTTAACCAATGAGTTATTAAAAAAAAATTACGAGGTCGTAGGTTATGACATAGATTATTTTTATGATTGTAATTTAGAGGGTATAGAAAACAAACTAGCTAAGCATATTAGAAAAGATATTAGAAATATTACCCACGAGGATTTGGAAGGCATAGATGTTGTAATACATTTGGCTGGCCTTGCAAATGATCCTTTGGGTGAGTTTGATCCAAAAATAACAGAAGAAATAAATTACCAATCAACGCTAAAGCTCGCAGAACTTTGTAAGAAAAAAAAGATTAAAAGATTCATTTATGCATCCTCTCAGAGCATGTATGGTGTTTCTGATAGTGAAGAAGAGCTTGATGAAGATAATAGTAAAAAAAATCCAGTCACAGTTTATGCAAAAACCAAGTGGGAAGCTGAAAAAAAAATCAAAACATTAGACGACGAGACTTTTACAGTTGTAAGTTTCAGGCCATCAACCGTATTTGGAGTTAGTCCAAGACTAAGATGTGATATTGTTTACAACAATTTAGTTGCCTGTGCTTTTACTACTGGAAAAATAGAAATTTTAAGTGATGGGTCCCCTTGGAGACCGGTAGTTCATATTAAAGATTTATGTAATGCATTTATTTCAGGTTTAGAAGCCCCTAAAAAACTAGTGAGCGGTCAGGCATTTAATGTAGGCATAGAAGATGGTAACTATACTGTAAAAGAATTAGCAGAGGCTGCACAGCGTGTAGTTCCAGGATCCAAATTGGTATTTCTTAATCAACATACAGATCCAAGAACTTATAAAGTGTCTTTTAATAAAATTCTAACAACTCTAAAAGATTATTTTAAACCGAAGTGGTCTTTGGACGAGGGAGGTCATGATCTTGTAAAATATTTTAAAGATATTGGCTTTAGTGAAGATGATTTTCGAAATGAAAAAGTAAATAGATTAATGAAATTAGAGAAATTAATTAAGGAAAAAAAAATTAATAATCAACTGAATTGGGTACGATGAATAATAATTATGAAACTTTAAAAGAATGCAGGATTTCAAATTCTAAAAATTTAATTGAAGTTTTAGATTTGGGACTACAGCCACTAGCAAACTCATTAAAAAAAAAACAATTTGATAATGAGGATAGGTACCCTTTGTCATTGTCATTTTGTGAGAAATCATCATTGCTACAGTTAAACGAAACAATAAAAAAAGAAATATTATTTGATAGTTATGTTTGGGTAACCTCAACATCATCTACAGCACAAAATTATTCACAAACCTTTTATAGAAACGCAATAAAGAATACGCAATTAGACAAAAATAATGATTTAATAATTGAAATTGCATCAAATGATGGGACATTTCTAAAACCATTTGTTAATAATGGATTTAGAAAGGTATTTGGGGTAGACCCTGCTCAAAATATTAGTGAATTAGCAAACCGAAATCATATTCAAACAATCAACGAGTATTGGACAGAGGAGCTTGCAGAAAATTTGCTCAAAAATCATGGGAGTGCCAAGCTAGTTTTTGCGAGAAATGTTATTCCACATGTTAGTCAACTGAATAGCGTTGTATCTGGAATTGAGAGAATATTGGATGATAATGGTGTCGGTATTTTTGAAATACATGACGCAAATATAATATTTAACGAGCTGCATTATGACTCTGTTTATCATGAGCATTTATGTTACTTTACAATAAAATCAATCACATATTTACTAAACAAATTTAATCTACATCCCTTTGAAATTGAAAGAAGTCCAATAAGCGGTGGATCATTTGTAATTTATTTTTCAAAAAAAAAAAAAGCTCCATCTAAAAATTTAGATTTAGCAATTTTAAATGAAGAAAAAAAAAAAGTTAATGAGCTTATTTCGTGGAAAAATTTTTCACTAAAAGTCGAAAATCATAAAAGTGAAATGAAGAAAATTATATCAAGCTTTTCAGGGAAAAAAATTATAGGATTTGGCTCATCTGCTAGAAGCCAAACATTCTTAAATTTTTGTAATTTTAATGAAAAGAATATAGATTTAATTATAGACAATAATTCAATGAAGCAAAATCTTTATTCCCCAGGAACAAATATAAAAATTGTAGATTTTAAAAATGGAATTAAAACAGACCCCGATGTAATCTTTATACTTGCTTGGAATTTTAAAGATGAAATCATTAAAGAATGTAAAGAGGCTGGTTATAAAGGGGAATTTATAGTGCCATTTCCATCTAATCCAAAAATTTTATAAACGATGCTATTCCAAAAACAAACAATTAAGGGTTTAGTAGTTATTAAACCAGAGTCTTTTGTGGATAAAAGGGGTTTGTTTAGAAGAACTTATTGTTTAAACGAACTAAAATTTAAAAAAATTAATTTCAAAATTAAACAAGTTAATATTTCAGAAAATAAGAATATCCAAACTTTGCGAGGATTTCATTATCAAAAATATCCTTTTAGTGAAGATAAAATAATTACGTGCATTCAAGGTGAGATACATAATATTGTTTTAGACATGAGGCAAAAATCCAAAACCTTTATGAAATGGCAATCCTTTAATTTAAGTGAACAAAATAGACTTGCACTATTAGTACCCAAGGGTTGTGCCAATGCATATTTGACGCTCAAAAAGAAAACATGGATTTTGTATTTCCACTCTCAATTTTATAAGCCTGGCTATGAAAAAAGTATTAAATATAATGATCCAAAATTTAATTTTGATTGGCCTAAAAAAGCAAAGGTTATTTCTAAAAAAGATAATTTAATCAAATTTTTTTGATGAAAATACTTTTGTCAGGTGGATCAGGCTTTATTGGTAAAAACTTATTAAATTTTCTTTCCCAGAATAATGAAAATATCATGGTCATTGGACGTAATTTAAATTCAATAAAGATTGATAAGTTAAATAAATTAAAATTAGATTTAAATAATCCCGACGCAAGTTATGATAAAATAATTAAATACAATCCAGATGTTTTCGTACATTTAGCATGGGAGGGTATCCCAGATTATTCTGAAGAAAATTGTAGAAAAAATTATTTTAATACAGTTAAACTAATTAGAATGCTTGTTAATTCGACATCTTGCTCAAAAATTATAAGTACAGGAAGTTGCTGGGAATATAACGATGGAAAAATTATTGGCAAATGCAAAGAAAGCGAAACAATAAATCCATCAAAAGCTTTCTCAATCTATAAAAAAAAAGTTTTTCAAGAAGTTTCTAAAATTACCAAGGACAAACAGATTACATTTAATTGGCTGAGATTATTTTATGTTTATGGTCCCGGGCAAAAAGAAAATTCTATTATACCTATGCTGATCAATACTTTCAAAAATAATAAACCAATCAATATTCACTACCCTTCAAACAAAAATGATTTTATATATGTTGGTGATGTGATTAAAATAATTGGTGAATTTATTTCAAAAGATTGTCCATCTGGAATTTATAATGTGGGGACAGGCAAGGGGATTATGGTTTATGAACTACTTAAAATTATAGACAATGTAATTAATGGCAATAATAATTTAGCAGTAGAATATTTAAAGAATATTGACATAAATAAAAAAAATGAAAGCTTTTTTTCATGTACAAAAAAATTAAAGAAACATTTTGATAATCTGGAGTTTGTGGATATAAAAGATGGAATAAACAAAATGCTCAAAATTTTTTAGATATATATGTCGATCTATAAAATAACATTAAGAATAGAATTTACTGAAAATTGTAGTTTTTGATTTTAATTATTAAAAAGATAAGATGAAAATTATCAAACTTAAAAAAATAAATTATTTACTGGTGAATCTAAATAAAGCAAAATGCATGTTGTTAACAAAAAAATTTTAATGAAAGAAAATATATTAATAACAGGTTGCGGAGGATATTTAGGTAGTTATTTAATTCCTTACTTATATAAAAAAAATTATAAGATAACAGGTTATGATATCGGTTTTTTTAAAAAGTGTAATTTGTATAAAAATCAATTATTAAATAAATTAATTGTATACAAAGATATAAGAGAGTTATCGTATCGTGAAATCGAAAAGTGTGATAAAATTATTCATTTAGCTGGGATTTCTAATGATCCACTGAATAAACTTTCATCAAATAGCATTTATGATCCAACAAGACAGTATTCTCTACATTTGGCAAAAATTGCTAAAAAACTTGGAAAAAAATTTATTTTTGCTTCTAGTTGTTCTGTTTATGGTGCATCAAAAAATAAAAATTATTTAAATGAAAAATCAAACACAAACCCTCAAACTGGATATTCAATAAATAAACTTCAGATTGAACAAGATTTAGAAAAAATTGCTGATAAAAATTTTTTCCCAATTTGCTTAAGGTTTGCAACAATATTCGGATCATCGTCTAGAATTAGACTCGATGTTGTAATTAATATGCTAGCCGCAATGGCCTTTACAAAAAAAAAAATAATTTTAAATTCAAATGGAGAGGCTTGGAGGCCTCACCTGCATATTGATGACGCATGTTCAGCTATAGACTATGCATTAAAATATAAAAAAAAAAAAAGTGACGAAAAGCTATTAATTTTAAATGTCGGTTCCGAAGATAATAATCTTAGAATCATAGATATCGCAAAAATTTTAAAAAAAATGGTAACAGGATCAGAAATTTCATTTTTAAAAAAAATTTTTTTACCTAGTAATGATTTGTTATTTGATAGAAAAATTAAAAATGGACACGACTCAAGAACCTACAAGGTTTCATTTGCAAAAATTAAAAAAAAATTCAAAGGTTTTAAATGCAAATACAGTGTAAGAACTGGTATTAACAAAATGTTAAAAGACTTTAGCAAGATTAATTTAAATAAAAAAGATTTCTCTAATAAAAAATTTTATAGATTGCAATACTTAGAGCTTTTATATAAAGAAAAAAAAATAAATAAATTTTTAAAATGGAAAATCTAAATTTTAAATTTGATTATAATATACCCAAGCTTACGCATAAAGATTTGAGCATTGGTTTTAAAAATGCTCAACTATCTAAAAAAAAGAGATATCCATTAATAGTTCACCAAAAAGGAGATGAATTTAATCAAGTATTTAATTTCATCTGTATCGACTCATACATGAGGCCTCATCTGCATCCCTCAGATTTCATGATAGAAAAAATGCATTTAATTGAGGGAAGTTTTGAACTTCTCTTTTTTGATAATAAGGGAACAGTTGTAAAAAAACATTTATTAGATAAACCTGGCCAAAGAGTCCAGGTACCAGCATTCCAATGGCATACGTATGTTATGAGTAGCAATCAGACTATTATTTTTGAAACAATGATTGGTAAATATGATCCATTAACTTGGAAAACTATGGCAAAATGGGCGCCTGAAGAAGAAAGTGATATTTCAAAAGAATATTTGCAAAGTCTTAAATGTTTTAAAGGCTAAATTTATTTTTTTGCTGCCAAAGTGTTTAAGGTATTAAAAATACATATTTCTTTTTATTAAATAGATACAATAGATGCATATATTATCTAGGATATTTTTATATAAAAATTAAATTGAAAGTAAGAATAACTATAGAAGAGGACTTTATAAAATGATCGATTAATTTCTTTACAATAAATAAATTTAATAATAATAAAGAGGCTTACTTAGATTTTATGAAAATCAATACAGCTAAATACTTAAGCAATTATTGGAAAGAAATTCATCAAAAATTAGAATATTTAGATGTTAAAAAATTTGAAAATTTAAAAAAGAAAATATTTTCACTTAAAAAAAAAAATAAAATAATTTTAGTTGGAAATGGAGGCAGTGCGTCTATTTCTAGTCATGTGGCTGTAGATTTCACAAAGATAACAGGTAAGAGAGCAATATGCTTTAACGAAGCAAATTTAATAACTTGTTTCGCGAATGATTATGGTTACGAAAATTGGGTAAAAGAATCGCTTAGAGCATTTTCAATATCTGGTGATATAATTATATTGATTAGCAGCAGTGGTAAATCAAAAAATTTAATTAATGCTTGTAATTTTGCAAAGGAAAAAAAACTTTTTGTTGCCACATTTACAGGTTTCCAAAAAAAAAACCCACTTTCTAAACTTGGTAATATTAACTTTTGGGTTAATTCAAACAAATATAATATTGTTGAAATGGTACACCATATTTGGCTACTGTCTTTGGTGGATAGTATGATTAAAAAGAAGTGCTAAATCAAGCAGTTATATTTTGTGGCGGATTTGGCACAAGGTTGCTTCCTTTAACAAAAAAAATACCAAAACCAATGGTTATGGTAGGCGGTAAGCCTTTTTTGCATCACCTCATATCTCAATCAAAACAAAATGGAATTAAAAATTTTTTAATTTTATGTGGTTATAAACACGAAGTAATAAAAAAATATTTTGGTAATGGGTCAAAATTTGGTGTTAAAATTAAGTATCACTACAACGACCCAAAAATTGAGACACTTAAAAGATTATTAGATGCTAGACATTTAATAAAAAAGACTTTTTTATTATTATATGGAGACAATTATTCATCATTAAATTTGCATGATTTAATTAATCAAAAATATTTTAAAAAAAAGTCACTTCTAATTACCGTTAGTAAAAAAAATTGTCATGGCAATATTAAGTTAAATGAAAAAAATAATTTAATTAGCAAATATTTTTTTACTAAACAAAAATCCTTAAGTTATGTTGAAATTGGATATATGATTTTAGAAAAAAATATTCTTCCCAAAACTACAAAACCAAAAAATATTTCATTTAATCACTTTATCAATTATTGTGTTCAAAGAAAAAAAGCCTTTTTTTACTTAAATGATACAGGATATTTGAGCATATCTAATATTGATAGATTAAAAATAACAAGAAAATATTTTAAAAAAAAAATAATATTGCTAGATAGAGATGGTGTTATTAATCAAAAGAATAAAAAACATTTTTATGTTAGATCTTTGAATGAATTAAAAATTAACTATAAGTTTATTAAAAAATACTATCAATTACTTAAAAATAAGAAAATTATCTGCATAACTAATCAGGCTGGTATTTCTACAGGGGATGTAACTAAAAAAAACTTAAAATTTATTCATAAAAAAATTATTCAAGAATACAAGAAAAAAAAACTTCATATAGTTGATTTTTTTATCAGTAAGCATCATTTTACATCAACCCACATTGATAGAAAGCCAGGCCATGGGCTTTTTTTAAAAGCAAGCAAAAAGCATAAATTCATTCTAGACAAGACGTTTTATATTGGAGACGATTTAAGAGATGCAAAAGCTGCTTATGGTGCTAAAACACAATTTTTATATGAAGGGGAAGAGAAACTTAAAAAAAGTTCATTACTTTTTTTAAAAAATACTTTAGTTAAAATTGATAAAAATGTCTAAATTATTTTATATAACTACCAAAACGCCTTTGAGAGTTAGTTTTTTTGGAGGTGGCACAGATATTTCTTATTTCTATAAAAAAAAAAGTGGCAAAGTTATAAGTTCAACAATTAATAGATTTGTTTATGTTACTGTCAAATCGTATCATAGCCTTTTTAACGAGAAATATAGGTTGAATTATTCTGAAACAGAACATGTAAAAAAAAAGATAGATAGCATAAAAAATAACATAATAAGAGAGTGTTTAAAGTTTTTAAAAATAAAAAATTCTTTACATATATCAATCTCAACAGACATACCCGCCTCCTCCGGCCTGGGTACATCTAGTGCAATTATTGTAGGACTTTTAAAAGCACTTTATGTCTACAAAGGTATAAAGATAAACAATCATGAGTTAGCTGAAAATGCATGCAATATTGAAATCAATTTATTAAATAATCCAATCGGCAAACAAGATCAATACAATGCTGTCTTTGGAGGTTTTGCGTCTTATAGTTTTTTAAAAAACGACAAAGTTGTAGTAAAAAAATTAAAAAACTCATTGGCAAAAAAAATATTTTCTCAGTCTTTATTTTTATGGGTAGGTAATTTTAAAGATTCTAATAAAGTTTTATTAGCTCAAAAAAAAGTTTTTAATACTAAGGAAAAATACTATTCTAAACTGTTGTCAGTTGCTAACAATGCAGAAAAATTAAATAAAGCTAGTCCTTTCAGTATAAATAAATTTGGGCAAACATTAGATAAAAATTGGGCTATTAAAAAAAAACTTTCTGACAAAATATCAAA
>Ga0075119_1001594_pt1 | contig 10781 bp, 10 predicted proteins | sample AntAceMetag02UK9_FD_69791 | JGI IMG/M metagenome (GOLD analysis project Ga0075119, IMG submission 69791) | Saline lake microbial communities from Ace Lake, Antarctica - Antarctic Ace Lake Metagenome 02UK9 | ecosystem: Environmental > Aquatic > Non-marine Saline and Alkaline > Saline | place... | reverse complement strand
TCTGAAAGAAATATTAATGGAAAAATAGCCCGAAGAAGAGAAATAAATTTTTTAGAATCCAATGTAATTAATATATCAAATTTTTTTATAAAAGAAGGCTCAGTAGAAATTGAAGCGTATGCTAATTCAAACATCCGAATTCCCTATGCAGCAGTTATGGTAGTATATGATGCTCTAAATTCAATTTCCATGGTTCATACTTATGGAAGAAATCATTCCTTAATTGAATTGGAAGATAAAAACTCTATTACAAAAGGAAGAGAAAGTTGTTGGACTATTAAGCCAAAATTCAAAAATTCCGCTATATTTCACAATGGACATTTAGTGGTAAAAAATCAAACTGCTAAACTTATTTTAACCAATTACAAAAACAAGGATAAAATTTTTACTTTTAAAATTCCAAATTTAAATCCATATCAAACTTTTAAATTTGAATTAGAAAAAATTGTTCCTAAATATAACAGGCATCTAATGAACAAGGAAGGATTTGGAACTTTACATTTTGAAAATAATTCGAGTTTTACAAGATTATTAATAATCTGGTCAGATAAATCTAATAAAAACTTTCAAGTTACTCACAGTAATTTTGACTACTCAAAATATATAACTAACAAAAATATTTCAGATAAAGGTTCTGAAATGCCGTTTGTGCGCTTTAAAAAAAATGTCCATAAAACCCAGTTAATTATCTATCCAAAATTTGAAAAAAACAAATTCTTCCTAAAATTTGATGATAAAAATTATAACGAACCCATTACAGGTGGAAAAATGTTTAATATTCCAAAAGATGTGACTAGAGCAATGTTTTTTACCAGAAATAATATTTTACCATCAAGATTAGTAACGGCTCTTTCAGGTAAAAGTAAAAATCAAAAAATACCTTTTGAATGTTCTTTGGGGGTGGTTCATGAAAAGACAGCAAAAAAAAGATATAGCTGGTCTCTCATTTCCTCAAAATATAAAACTTATATACATTTGAATTTTAATACTATTTTAAGCCCTCAAAAAAAATTTGATTTATATTTTAGTATTTATAATTCAAACAATTTAAATATACTAAAAAAAAAAATTTCAATTAATAAAAAAGAAAATATTTGTGACCCACTAGTTTATGAATTGGCAGAGATTTTCCAAAATTATAAAAAATTTTTAGGAAATAATTATGGTTACATATCTTTATTCACTACCAATTCTTCAATAAGAATGCTGACCTCTTTATACAATAATAAAAAAGGGATGACATTGGAACACTCTTTTTAGATCAATAAAAATAATAAAATGAAAATCTTAGCCATCATAACAGCAAGAAAAAATTCCAAAAGACTTAAAAATAAAAATAAAATTTTATTAAATAAAAAAAAAATAATTGAACACACGTTTTTAGTTGCTAAAAAATCAAAGCAATTTGATAAAATTTTATTAACAACTGATGATAAAGATCTAATTAAACTTTCAAAAAAATATAATATTTTAGCACCATGGGTTAGACCTAAATCCTTATCAGCGGACTCAACACCATCTTATAAGACTGTAATACACGCATATAACTGGTTTGAAAAAAAATTTTATAAAGTTGATGGAATTTTTATTTTACAGCCAACATCTCCATTTAGAAAATTAAAAACAATAAAAAATATGATTAAAATTTTCAAAAAAAATCAAAAACAGTCAGTTATTAGCGTATCTAAGTGTGATCAACATCCTGAGTGGATGGTAGAAATAAATAATAATAAAATTTTGCCTTATATATCAAATAAAAATTTTATAAAACCATCTCAATCATTAAGAAAACTATATCAGTTTAATGGTATTGGTTATTTAATAAACCCATCTATCTTAAAGAAAGAAAAAACATTAATACCAAAAAATTCTATTCCATACATCAATTCTTCTAAAATCGAGTCTTTAGATATTAATGATAAAGAAGATTATTTTGTTGCAAAAAAATTTGCTAAAATTTAAATAATTCAAAAACTTCTAAAAACCACAAGCTGCTAAGATTGGAGTTTTAACTAAAATAATTTATATCTTTAATAACTATTTTAAAATTTTTTTATTAATTATTTTTTTTAAAATATAAAGTTTAAAAATTGAATTACCTAATCTAATTGGTTTATGATGAATAGTATAACCAATTTTTTTTGAAAGAAACATTAAGGACTTATAGTCCCAAGACGAAAAATGCTGACAATCAATTTTTTTACTTAAATTAATGTCCTCACATATTATTCCATAAAATTTTATATTTTTAAATTTTTTATTAAAAAATTTTAATGGGTTTTCAAGATGATCTAAAAAATTATAGATACCAACAAAATCAATTTGTATTAAGTTAGTCTTATTTAGTACCTTAACACTTCTTGATAAATATTTTAAACAGTTTTCACTAAGTTTTTTATCTGTTTTCCAAAAGTTTTTTTCATCAATATTTATAAAATATTGTTTTATCCAAGGTTTTTTAAAATAATCATAATTACCCCAGAGAGGACAACCAATTTCAGCATATGAGTTTATCTTTTTTAAATTTATAGTTTTGTTGAAATAACTTGAAATTTCATGACTTCTAAAACCTGAGAACTGTGAATATATTTTTGGTTTGTCTATCAAATTAGATAGAATTAAATAATTATGCTTAATATATTCAAGATCATTATTAACTAATTTTTGGATAAATTTTTTATTTAATTTTATAAAGTTATTTTTATTATTATTTGTTGAGTTTAAAATTTTTATTATTTCTCTTTTTATTCTATCAGAAAATTCATATTTTTTTTTATCATGAAAATGTCTGTGTTTTTTTATTAATTCAATAAATTTTTGTTTTCCAAAATTCTTCTTAAGAGAATTTAATCCTCCAGGATGAGTTGGTTGATAGTCTTTATAAATTTTTTCAATAACTTTTGGATAAAGCCATTTTTTTTTATAAATAAGTTTACATTTTTGACATTTGTAATTTTGCATATTTCTTAAAATAAAATTTTCATTTAAATTCAAAATTTTTGAAAGGAAATATGAATAAATATTTCTATTATTTTTGATTACTTTAGATTTTTTTACAGATCCACAAAGTGGGCAATTTTTAATAATTTTAAACATTTATAGATATTCTTTTTAAATTAAATAAATCAGATTTAATATTATTAAACCCTGGTATGGAAGCAGGACAAATTTTTATACCTCTCATTTTAAGATATTTTTTTATAGATATATTGAAGCCTTTTTTTTGACCTTCTGGATAAGAATAGTGTTTTAAATTAATACCAATTTTTTTTTTAAATAATTTTATACTTTTATCAATTTCAATTTTAAATTCTGTTAGAGGTACTGAAGTTAAAGAAATATATCTGTGACTATGGTCTCCAATTGTAAAAAGATTGCAGTTATTTAATTTTTTTACTTTTGACCATCTTATTTTTTTATCTATTTCGCTCTTTAAAGAAATAATTTTTTTGACCTCTAGTTGTGCAAATATATTGCTATCAAATGTTTCAATTATTGAATTTTCATTTTTAAATTTAGTTTTTTTATTTTTAATAAAAAAATGTTTTGCAAATTTTTTTCTTTTTTTTTGATAATTATGATCAGTTTTAAATGAAAAATAATTTTTTTTTGTTTCTAAAATAACCTTAATGTCTTTAAATTTTTTCAATAATTTATTGACGAAAAATAAGTGATGATCCGTACTAGTTGTTAAAATTAAAATTTTCAATTTAAATACTTTTTATATAAATGGGCAGACTTTTTTTTATTAAGGATTTTGCTTTTTTATTTAAAATGTCTTCTATTTTGATTGAAGAAAGAGAATTAAATGGTCTCACAAACTTAATTTTATCCATTGTTATTCTTTCACCCTTATTAATTTGAACCTTCGCATATAATGAACGTCTCATTGACTTTAAGTTTTTTTTTTCATTTATTGAAATTTTTTTTGTATATGCACCTTCCATAATTGAAGATCTCCTAACTGATTCCACTAATTTTATCATTTCTTCAGGATCCGCTGATAATTTATGATCTCTAAAATTTGAATAATTTTTATCTATTGTAAAATGTTTTTCTATAATTTTAGCACCATATGCTACTGCCATAATAGATGCTTCTATTCCAAGTGTATGGTCAGAATACCCAATATTCATTTTAAATTTATCTTTTAAATATTTAATTGAAATTAAATTTGCTTCTTTATCTACAACCGGATAATCAGACACACAATGTAAAAAAAATACTTTTTTCATTGGAAAGTTTCTTTTTTTTATTACTTTAAGCAGATCTACAATTCCCAAATGATCGAGTAATCCTGTAGATATAATAACTGGCTTTTTAAAACTTAAAACTTTTTTAATTAACTGATAATAGTTATTGTCTCCTGAAGAAATTTTAAAATAATCAACACATTTATTAAGATCAATTGCACTTTGAATGTCTAATGGTGTTGATATAAAAATTAATTTTTTACTTTTAGCAAATTTAGAAAGTTTATAAAAATCTTCTTTTGATAATTCAAATTTCTTATAACGTTTGTATCTTAACTGGTCTACATCATTTATAAATTTTTCTGTTTTAAAAGTTTGAAATTTAACAGCATCAACACCCGCTTTTGCAGCTTTTCCAATTAATTTTTTTGCTAGTTTAAAAGATCCTTCGTGATTATTGCCTATTTCTGCAACTATCAAAACTTTATTTTTAAAATCAAATTTGTTTGTTTTCATGAGATTAAAATTAATCTCTTTTTAAATTATCCCAAAATTTTTTATACCACGAAATATATTTAATATATCCCGTATCAATTGGATTTATTGGGTTATATCCTATCAATTTTTTTGCTTTTGAAATATCTAATGTTCCTCTTTCAGGCATAAATTTTTCTTTTTCTTTATAAAAAATTTTAATATTTGGAAATTCATTTTTTAATACTTCTATAAGTTCATTAATTTTTTTTGACTTGCCATATGTTAAATTGAATACTTGATTAATTGCATTTTTATTACTACAGCACAAACTAATGCCATTAATTAAATCCTCAATGTAAGTAAAATCTAATTTTTCTTCTCCATTTCCATTAATTGTAATATCAATGTCTTGTATTGCATTCTCAATAAATATTTGACCCACTCTTCTACTTACACATCTTTCTCCATAAAGTGCTGATGGTCTTATAATTGTATATGGTAAGTCAAAAACCTGATTATAAGCTTTAACTAAAAGTTCACCAGAATACTTTAGTGTGCCATAAATCCCAATTGGTTTACACATTCTTTCTTCTTTGACATCTTCCGAGTCAAAGTTTCCATAAACCATACTTGAAGACATGTAAATTGTGTGAGTTTTATTTTTTCTTGCATAGTCAAGCGTATTTTCTAGAGTTCTAAAGCTATGATCAAAAGTGCTATGTGGGTCTTTGTTTGATTTGTTTGCATGAGAAACAGCTGCTAAATGAATTATTATGTCTGGATTAATGTCTTGATATATTTTTGATATAGCGTGATAGTCTCTTGCATCTTGTATAATTAATTTTATTTCATTACTATTCAATAGTTCAATACGATTATTAAGTATTGAAGAGTATAATTTCTTATTTTTAATATCATTATCTGTAAATGAAAGAATGTTATTGACTGCTAGGCTATCAACAATCACTGGATCTGCCCCCATCTTTTTTAAATGGATTGCTAAATTGTGTCCTATAAAACCACACCCACCAACTAGAAGAATTTTTTTATTATTCATATTAAACTAATTTAATAATCACTTTACAGATTTTATCCACTTCTTGTTTTTTCAACTTAGGATAAACTGGTAGTGAGATATTGAATTTCCCATATTTTTCAGCATTTTTAAAATTTTTTATATTCAATTTATATTTTTTTCTATAATATGACATTTTTGGTAGTGGATTAGTATAATGTACACTTACTCCAATTTTATTTTTTTTTAAACTTTTTAGTATCTTGTCTCTATTTTTACAAAAAATCTGAAACACAAAAAAAGAACTATTGTTAGAATGGGGCACGTATGTGATTTTATCTATTTTAGAAAAGTTTTTTATGTACCTTTTAGCTATTAAGTGTCTTAATTTTAAGTTTTTATGATAATTAATGATTTGACAGTACCCAAGAGCAGCTTGAAAATCAGTCATTCTATAGTTAAATCCAAGCGATTTTACATCATAATCACCTTGTTTTTTTCTATCTTTTATATCCTTGTCTATACCAAATGCCTTTAATTTTTTTATTTTTTTATAAAATTTTTCATTATTTGTAATAACCATTCCACCTTCACCAGTGGTAATTTGTTTTGTAGGATAAAAAGAAAAGCTTCCTGAAATTCCAAAGTTACCTGCGTGAACACCTTTAAAATATGTTCCTAAAGCATGTGCACAATCTTCTAAAACTATAATTTTTCTTTTCTTACAAAACTTTGTAATTTTTTCCATTTCACAAGGATAGCCGGCCATATGAACTAAAATTACACCTTTGGTTTTTTTTGTTACTTTTTTTTTTATTTCTTCTAGACTCATATTTCCTGACGGATAATCTACATCAGCAAAAATTGTAGTTGCGCCTGTATACTCTACTGCATGAGCAGTGGCTGTATGTGTTTGTGCTGGTACAATTATCTCATCACCTTTTTTAAAGCCAGATGCCAAACAAGATATATGCAATCCTGCAGTACAACTTGAAACTGAGATTGCAAACTTTGCCTTTGTAAATTTTTTTACCTCTTCTTCAAAAAGAGTTGTATATTTTCCATGCGTCAACCATCCACTTTTAATTATTTTACTAACTAAGTTAATGTCTTGTTTGGAAATATTTGGAATTGAAAACTTTATCTCTTTCATGGAACTAAAGGTAATTAATTTTAATTTTTTTTTTTAATTCGGCAGATTTATCTACTGCAAAACAAATTGTCATTAAATCAATTTGTTCTTTTATAGATATAATTGGTTTTATATTTCTTTTAGTCAAGGTATCAATAAAATTATGAATTAGTTTTTTTCTATTTTGCCTATCAGGATAGGATGAATGTATTTTACAAAGCTTATCTTTTTTTATCATGTATGACCCCAATCGTGAGTTTACTAGTGTTTGATTGTCAGAAAATATTTTAATTTCATGAAAATGATTAAAAGTAGCCGCTCCATTAGCAGTTATTTTAACTATAATATTTTTTGGATACTCAAACATCATTGCTATCATGCTATTCTTTTTAAAGGATGTTCCCCTAGTGGCTTTTTTGTTTCCTATAGCATAAACTGTTTTTGGCTTTAAGCCTGTTAACCAATTTATGAGATCTATAATGTGAATGCCTGCGCCTAAGGTTAATGAGTATTGTTTAATTTTTGATCTCCAACCATACAATTTTTCTTTTCTTCCCCATATATAATCACCTTCAATATAATATATTCTATTGTTATCAATTTTTTTTTTAAAATCCTTGAATAATGAATTTACTCTTAAAACTAAATTTGATGTCATTTTTATTTTTTTTGTTTTTATTAATTTATATATATTTTTTAATTGATTAGGTTTTAAGCACATAGGCTTTTCTACAATTACATTTTTATTATATTTAAAACATTTTAGAATTTGGCTATAATGATAATCATCATAACTTGCCAAGGACACTAGATTTATCTGTTTATCTAAAAATATATCTTCTTCATTAGATGTAACTAATTTATTGGGATATTTTTTTTTTAAGATTTGAATTTTTTTTTTATTTTTTTCGCATATTATTTTTACCATTGACCCCTTAAACCCATCTATTGCTTCCAAATGCTTTTTACCTACTCCCATGCCTATTACTGCAGCTACAATTTTCATAGTTAAATTGAATAGTTTTTAAATTTTTTATTATTAAACTTTTTTAATATATCTTTTAAATCTTTTTTTGTATCAACTGATAATTTCATTATTTTATTTTTACCATTAAATGTAAAGTTTTTTATTAGAAATTTATTTGAATTATCATAAAAATACTTAGTAACATGTTCTTTATCAAGTTTTGAAAAATTTTTAGAATATTTTTTTATTATTGAAGTCTTTATAACTTCTACAGATTGCCCTTGAGGAAATGTTCTGGGAAATACATTTGTTATAATATCGTATTTTTTTTCTTTTTGTGAAATTTTAATTGCTCTATCTACTAATTTTGGATCTATTAAAGGACTATCTCCACTTATTCTAACAAAAGATTTTGCTTTATTGGTCTTTGCAGTTTCATAAAGTCTCATTGCTACATTTTCTAAGTCACCTCTAAAAAATTTTATTCTATTTTTTTTTAGATAAGAAATTAAATTATTATCACTTTTTTTTAATGATGATGAAACAATTAACTTTGTCGTCTTTTTTGATCTTTTAATTCTGTTTACAACATGTTGTATTATCGGAATACCATAAATTAAATGAAGAACTTTATTCTTAAATCTTTTGGAATTTGATCTAGCCTGAATAATACAAAGCAAATTATCCTCTAATGACTTTATCAGATAGAGAGAACCTTCCTCTACAATCTATTATTTTTTTTGCATTTTTATTTATAAACTTATAATCAAAACTGTCATGATCCGTTAGTAGAACTACAAGATCAAATTTTAATAAGTTTTTTGATGTTAGTTTATTTAGTAAGTTTATTCTTTTTGGAATATTATTCTTCTTAAAATGTGGATCATAAATCCTTATTTTTTTTACTCTTTTCTTGCTTAAGAGGTCAAATAGTTTTAAAGAGGCTGATTCTCTATAATCATCTATGTTTTTTTTATACGCTAAACCTAAGAATAAAATTTTGGCTAAAGGAAATTTAATATTATTTTTTATTAAAAAAGATGTTACTTTTTCCTCAACAAACTTTACGGTCTCAAAATTTACATCTAAAGATAATTTGACAAATTTGCTTTCATATCCAAATTTTTTTGCTGCAAAATTCAAAAATAATGGGTCAATAGGTATACAATGGCCTCCAGTACCTGGGCCTGGCCAAAACCTTCTAAAACCATAAGGTTTGGTATTCGCAGCTTCTATGATCTTAAAAACATCAATACCCATTTTATCTGCTATTATTTTCATTTCGTTGATAAAGGAAATATTTACAGATCTATAAATATTTTCTAAAAGTTTAGAAAACTCAGCAATAACTAATGAATCTGCCTTAAATACTTTAGTAAAATATTTTTCATAAAATTTACTTATAACTTCAAGACAAAATTTGGAATAACCACTCACAACTTTTGGAATTTTTTGAATTTTATTATCGTTTCTACCTGGATCTATTCTTTCAGAAGAAAAACCAATAAAAATTTCTTTTCCAACTATAAAATCTTTATTTAATATTTGCACAACATGTTCATAAGTAGTTCCAGGGAAACTTGTGCTTTCAAGAATAATTGTTTGACCCTTTTTTATATAAGGCTTAATTTTTGATACAGCATTTTTAATAAAACTTAGGTCTGGACTCTGATCTTTTTTTAAAGGTGTGGGAACACATATTATAATAAAATCAGATTCAAATATTTTAGAAAAATCAGTAGAAAAAATATTTTTTTTGTTAAAGTTACGAACTTTTTTATTTTCAATTTTCTCAATATAGCTTTTATTTAAATTTAAATAATTTATTTTTTTTTTATCAATATCTATTCCTATAACTTGATGCTTTTTTGATATTAAAAGTGATAATGGTAATCCCACATACCCCAAACCAATTACAGAGATGCACAATTTTTTAGAATTGATTTTTTTTAAAATATTTTTTTTATAATTATAATTATGCATTTTTTATTATTTCAAGATTTATCTACCATGAATGTGATAACAAAATGTCTCACTTTTTTTTCTTATAAATCCTAGCTTTTTATACATTTTAATTGCAACTAAATTATCTATTTGGGTACCTGCAGTAAGCTTATCTTTTTTTTTCATAATTTTGTTATTAATATAATTAATTAGTGAAGTAGCTACCTTTTTTTTCCTATGTTTTTTGCTAGAAACAACCAAATCGATAATTAATTGATTTTTTTTTTTTAATATTAGAATAAAACCTAAAATTTTTTTGTTTCTATCTGCTACTAATAAATAATCGCCTCTCTGTTTTCTAAAAAAATTTTTTACCCATTCAGATCTATATTCTTTTTTAAATTTTACTGGAATTAAATTATCCAATATAAATCTTGAATTTAAATTGTTTTCTTTTGCTATATTTATTATTTGTTTGATATCTTGTTTTTTTGCATTACGACATTTTACATCCATCAATTGTTTTTTTTTGAAATTTCTCTCAAAATCAATTAACTTTGAAACAAGATTTATTTTAATATTTTTAAATTTTGCTCTGAAAACAAATTTTTTTTTTGATTTTATGGTCAAAAAAAAGGGTTTTTTGATATTTTTAAGATCTTTTGTTAAAATTTTTTTATTAACAATATAACTTTTAAAACCAATTAAATTCGTAACAAATTTATCTTCTATCAGTTTAGTCATTATTTAGTTCTTTAAGATGCGAACTCGATGGAGTTATACAGTCAAAAGTTAAATCCCTCTATTTTAAATATTTGCATCAACGACAAGATCCAACTTTTATTCATTTCTAAGGAAATTTTAGCACATATAAATCTTAAAAAAACCCAGCAGTTAAGATCAGGTTTTTAATTAAAATAATTTATTCAATCTATTAAAAATTTTTTTCAGTGCATAAATCAAGCCAATTGAGCTATTAGTACTGGTCAGCTACACGCATTACTGCGCTTCCACATCCAGCCTATCAACGTGGTGGTCTACCACGGCTCTATA
>Ga0075119_1001592_pt1 | contig 10782 bp, 15 predicted proteins | sample AntAceMetag02UK9_FD_69791 | JGI IMG/M metagenome (GOLD analysis project Ga0075119, IMG submission 69791) | Saline lake microbial communities from Ace Lake, Antarctica - Antarctic Ace Lake Metagenome 02UK9 | ecosystem: Environmental > Aquatic > Non-marine Saline and Alkaline > Saline | place... | reverse complement strand
CGTAGCTCATCTTTGGACTCCTTGTTATCGTTATCAGGAGTCCATTTTCATTTATACGCTTATTTTCTTAAATATTTATTTGTCTGAATCGGCCGATCCTGATTAAATCAACAACGCCAATTAGACCCAAGAGATTAAAAAATAAAAATGTTTTTAAAAAATAAATAGTTTAATGTTAAATACATTTTAACTATAATTGTAAATATAATTAAACAAGGCGAATCAAATGTCAGTTTATATGAATACAAAGTCAACTATTCCTGACGACTTCTTAGTTACTTTAATCGATAATGGACAACAAATAAAAATAAATAAAGTTGAATACCACTGTCAAGCTGAAAGTGGACCAAATCTCAGTCAGACGGGGGGGTTAATTCTACATCGATACATAACTAAAAAAGAAGAAGTTAATTTTCAAGAAGATAAAGTCCATCCTCTATTAATAAAGCTTACTCAAGTTCCTAAAAACGATTATGAAGCTCTATCACTTCTTTTTTCTGAAATTACAAATGACCCAGTAATCGAAAATAGACTCTATTTTGCTTCTGAATCGAGCTCTTCAAAGATTTGGAAAATAGTAAAAGTGCCTCTCGAAGAATTAACAGAAATCATCTCATCTCTTTTTATCGCCAACCAAAAAAAACAGCCTTACCCTCATCACTGGATCACTTATACAGGGTTTTCCCCCATCAGCACTAAAGAAGTTTTTTCTATTTTAGAACAAAAAAAAGAAACTCAACAATCAACCATAAAATTATTAAAAGACCATAGCTTCCAAGTTTTAGATCTTGGCGCTGCCTACATGGCAATGACTTGTTTTTCTCTAACAATAGCTTCTATTTCAGCCCTTTCAATCTATTCCGCAGGAGCCTTTTTTTATGGTGGTGCTCATTATTTAGTAAAAGATGCATTTACTTTTACTTATTAAAATAATTTACAAATTTAACTGCTAACAAAGATGATTAGACAAAACAATCTACTACAAAGTCTCTCTAAAATTAAATATTTACTTAGCTTTTAGGAACTAAGGCAATAGCTCGACAAGGAGCTTCCGCTCCTCCTCTTATTTTGGGAGGTAATATAATTATCCAAGAACCGCTAGGCGGTACTTCATCTAGGCTCGCCATATTTTCTACAAAATATTTCCCTTCGGGCAAAAGAAAGTGGTGCACTGGAAATTCTAGGTTACTTCCATCAATAGACAAGGTATCTATCCCAAGGCCCACAACTCCCCTCTCTAGCAATATTTTTGCAGCATCTAACCCATATCCTGGAAAGTGCATCTGATCTTTTTCATCTATGTTTCTGTAAAGATCAGGGGTTTTCCAACGCTCTGCCCAACCTGTATCAAGCACAACCACACTACGGTTTGGGATTTTACCGTGCTCCTGCTCATAACGTTTAATATCCTCACCCGATACAAAGTAATCAGAAGAATCATTACAAGAAATTTTGAGAACACAAAGAGGTGCGACGAAATTTTCAACTTCTAGATCAGAGATATTTTTTCCATCTGGCACAAAATGCGTGGGCGCGTCCATATGCGTTCCTGCTGAAGCACTTGCCTGGTAAGTCATAACGCGGCAACCAATATCCTTGTAATCAAGCTCAATTTTGGATTTGAAACCACATCCTCCAGTCCACGTAGGAATAGCATCATGGATCTCATGTGTTAAGTCTATAATCCGGAAGTTTGATAAATTTAAATCTCTCATCTATATTTTAATCCCTATTTGAAAATTTCCCAAATCGATGTCCTTACCATGCTTTTTCATGCTATCGTAAATCTGTTTAGATTCTTTTTCAGCAACCTAGATTCTACATAACTTTAGGCTTGCAAGTTGTTCTAACGAGTACGAAGAAATAGTCAACTAGCTAAAAAGTTTTAGAAATAAATAAAACTTTTTACTCATCTCCAACTTTAAATGCCAGGTATACCAGCCTGGCTTTTCTGTTCTTATAGTAACACATCTAAATTAATATAAATTGAAGACAAAAAAAAGCTCACAACCTAAGTTGTAAGCCTTTTGTCTTGAAAATGCTCGGAACAGGACTTGAACCTGCACGCCCCGAAGAGCAAGGGATTTTAAGTCCCTGCCCTTACAATTCCAATCAATATACACCAACGCATATCTACAGGAAACAGCTTAGAGAAACAGACTTTTTGTGTGAAGCAATATTGATATATTTTGATTAAAATTAGTTCTTACTGTCCCATGAGTGTCCCACAGCAGTAAGAAAAAGAATGGGGCCGATCCCTTTCATTAAGATCGCTTTATAAATTTTCTATTTCTTTTTCAAAAAGTAACTTTATCCCTTCACAGAAAAGGGCTGATTTGTCGGTTTTACTTTTTTTTCTTAGTCGAGCAATGAAAAGCTCGTTAAGCATCATCTCATCTTCTTCAGACATGTAAACAGTGGTTCTAGTCTTACTTTGAGTCATTAATACCATTGTTATCCTAAAATTTTAATTCATTATGCCTCAAGAAAAGGAAAATGTCAAACCTTCTATTATACTTAATGACTTGACGACTTAATGTCTTAATTAATATAATAATTACATATAGTTAATTAACTATTTAAATAATTTAATTTAAGAGGTTTTATGATTTATAACGTCAATCAAGCACAACCATATACTGGATTTAGAAGTGAGGAACAAATTCTTAGAAATAAATGCAGCATGATTAGAGCACAAGTTGCAGAAACATATACCCAACGCTCTAGCGCATACAAAGTAATGCTAAAGGAATATATCACGACATATTTAGAAAATATCAGAACACCTATCGCTGAACAAATATTGATCGAATATCAAAGATGCGATTTTAATAATATTTGCTAAGAAAGATGATAAAAAATACTGAAAATAAAATAAGAGTGTTTTTTAAAAAGCACCCTCTAATTAAATACTCTGGATATATTATTTTGGGTGTTCTGCTGTACAAGGCTACATTGGAAGACCTTTCTAGTTTCAAAGACGTGGCTTCAACTTTAGCCTTTGTAATAGTAGGAGGAATTTGGCATTTAGATAAATTTGAGAAGATTTTTGAGAAGAATAAAAAAGAAATAGGTCTCCTAAAAAAACAACTTCTAGAGGCGTCAGAAAAAGAGCAGAAGCTTGAAAGCAGAACTGAAGCCCTAGAATCTTTAAATTATAAAACAATCTCTGAGCAAAATAAAATTAAAAAACGTGTTGATCTTTTAGAATTTTCAACAAACATTGAAGTTTGTGACTCATGCAAGTCACCACTTAGCGAAAGCGAGTTTTTAAATTATGCTAATGAAGAGGATGGCGATTCATGTGTAATGTGCAATTACTGCAGAGGCGAACCAAATTTAACAGATTATATACCCCTATCCGAATCTATTGTTAATATTTCAAAGCGACTAATAGCACTAGAAGATAGCAAGTCTGCTTTGAATTAATCACACTCAAGGCAGAGCAAGCCTATATAGGTCATAGGTCCTGCGCTAAAAGAAAGTAATGCTTAATCTACAAAATACAAAGAGAGGGAATTGTGAAAGACAAATTTTATAAAACGAGCTACTTAGCCCTTTTACTTTCTCTTGTTTTAGGAGGGCATTTCCTCTTTAAACCATTCAAGAGACAACGGGACTTAGATAAATATTTTAAACAGGAACTAACACACCGCCACCTTTTTATTAAGACGTACCCCGACTCAGATTACGGATACGAACAATGGGCGGAAACATGTGAACAAATGCTTCACGATGGGTATACAAGGGCTGAGATTAAAAAAATTGATGATGATGTTTGGAAAAAGGAGAGTAAAAAGAAAGAGGACAAGAGAAAATGAAAAAGTCAACAAGAATTGTTATTGTAGTAGTAATAACAATGATCGGTTTAGGTGGAGGATTTCTTATTAAGGGAAGCCCCGAAAAACAAAAAGAAAAAGCTTTACTAGCTCAATTCAAATCAGAGCGTGAAAACCATGATGATGCTCTTGTGATCATAGATGCTATAATTCGGCTATCAGAAGAATTAAAGGACTACAACACATATCTCAGTCAGCCAGAAAAGAAAAGGCTAAATAATAAATTTTACTTTTTAAATACTGCACTGAGCTGTCAAAGTATAGTAAACTCATTAACAGAGATCTATAACGATACTGATCTCTCGAACGACCTTTTTTTCGCCGCCATAAGCCTAGAAGAACTATTTAATCTAGAAGTCTTAATTACAAATGAAATAGAGACAACTCTTGATATCTATAACATATGTGGAACGATAAATGCGGAAGACATAAAGAGTATTAAATCAAAAAGGCAAAAAAATTCAAAAGATTTTAAGGCTGTTTGTAAGTCTCTTTCCAAAATAACTTTTCCGATTCTTCAAACCTATAAAAAATACCTGAGTGAACCAGAAAAAGAATCTTTAAAAAAAGAAATCTACTCCAAATTTCATAAATCTATTCTAAAACTCTCTAAAAAGCCCTATGCCCTAACAAATTCAAAAATTCCCGTTTATTATTACGATGTTCCTCCCTTTATGATGTACGAGTCATTAAGAAATAGAACCACGCCTTTTTAAAAGTAGGCTAGAAAAGAGGAGTGATATGTTTATACCAATTTGGGTAATAGTTCTGATATTTTTTTTGCTACCCGTAATGATTTCTTCTTGTGAGTGTCAGAGTAAGGAAGTCGATGAAGATAATTTATATGGGGTGGATGAAGAAGATTATCTGGATGAAGATCCTTCAGGGTATATGAAATAGAGGAATCGAACGCGTTATTTAGATGTACGACAGTCGTACATCTGTTCTACTGATTAATTGTTAGTCAGTTACCTATTTCACTATTTCTTAAATGTACGCCATGGACTAGATTTGTACTATAGAGTTTGGATGTGAAACTGTTACACATTGCATGAATCTAAAGAATCCTTAGAATCCTTTAACATCTGTCTAAGCTCTCTTCTTTCCTTAAAGGCTTCCTTTGTAAACTTGCCATGGGTTGTCTTAGCTTTTTTGATACGGGCTATACCCTCGGCTGTCTTAGGCCCTGAATATGCACCGTGAAACATACATACCAGTTTTCCTCTAACAGCATCTTTTCTACACCTCATTTGGCTTCTTTTACTTTTAGCTTTACATTGCACCATGTTTCACACCTTCATGAGTTATTATTAAAAATTTTCATCTATCCCTACTAGAGATCTGATTGCCAATAATTGCCTGACCTTCATTATGAATATGGTTGTGTTGAACATTTATCCTTTGTTCAGGTCTTCTATGCTTATCTAGTTTTTCCTTGAACTCTAGAAACAGTCGCGAAGCCTTGATTCCCCGATTCTGTCTGCTTGATCTAGTATGCTCGCAAAAATTAGAGACTCCTTTGATAAATTCTGTGTTCGATAGCTTATTAAGCATAATCATTTTGGTCACGAGCATCAATTCTATAGAGTCTCTGGGCCTTATTTCCTTAAAGAAACTAAGAACATAATTACCTATCGCTCTAAATCTTTCTTTAGATTCTTCAGGAGACATTTCGCCAGGGTTTTCAGACTTGTAAATAAGATTTACACATTCGTAGAAGCTATTAAGAGCTACGTTTATATTAATGACTCCAAAGATCTCATAGACTTTAGCTTGGAGTAACTTTTCATATTGTTCATCTGATATATCTGCATTTACCAATTCCAAGTCTAGACTACATTTCCCTGAGTCAGATAGTCTAACAGAGCTTACTATTCCATTTTCTACACTATCTTTCATCTGCTCCCATTTGCATATTAGATTTACTTTATCTGCTCCTTGGGAGCCTTTGTCTAACACTTCTTTAAGAGTCTCTTGATTTTCTATACTTTTCATATTTATGGCTCCTTTCACCTTCTTATCAGAAGGAGTTTTATGATTTATTACTCATGAGAATCCGTGCGTTCCTAGCTACATTTATTAAATTAGATGCTTGCCCTTTAGAAATCCCTTCCTCAAAAGAAACCCCAAATCTAGTTAACATAGACTTTTGCTTGTCAGATGCTGGATCTGCTCTCCATGGTGTATCTTTACGACCCCATGAACTCTTTGTTTTTTTGTCAAAGCGGTCCCAGTGGTCCTAGTGGTCACCTTAAAAGTAATATTCATTTAGTAAATATATTGAGTTCTGTTTCTTTGTTCACAAAATTAAAAATTACTAGGACCACTGGGACCACTAAGACCATTCCCAAATACTTTGATCTTGTTTATATAACGTTTCAAAGTTTTTTCTACATTCTTCTAAAGAGGAGAAAATATAACAGTTTTTGCGTGGAGATCCTTCTGATCTTGGGCTTTTTTTCTTCTCTTTACTTGGAAAGATTTTCCCCAATCTACTCCCCACTCGTTCTCCTTTTTCCGCTATTTCAGAATGTTTATTACACCATCTTTGATACACTACATTAAAGTCATCAATGGTAACTTGTTGTTGAAATGCTCCATTAGTTTCACTAAGTCCAACGTCCCAAGACCCTTCTTTTAATGCCGCAAATACAAACCGATCAACACTAGATGCCCCTATGAGTTTAATGTCAAAACTGGATGAGTTAAATGGCATGATACGAGGGTCAAAACTGGATATATCATGATGCATAAGCTCATATAAAAACGCTTCATATCCACCATTCTCAAGTTGCTTTTGAATGGCCTGAAAGTAAGAAATATTTTCTTTTTTCTCATCGGAAACATTTAGGGCAAAGAAACGCCTATCATCAGCATCAAGATGAATAGCATAATCTTCGTTGCTGCTAATAATCAAGTGTTTATGATTTTCAATCCAGTAGCCATCTTTTCCTTTAGCTTCAATAAACTGACTCTTCTCAGTGATAAGGGCCTTGAGGGCTCCTAATTCTCTTTTATAACCTCCCCAAATTGCTTCATCAGCAAAAACTAGTACTGCATGCTGCAAATGAGAATTAAATCTTCCCAGTATTTGATTAAGGTTTGCTAGTTGACAATAGTGATGGCCAAATAACGCTCCTAAGGCATGTACAAAAACTCCTTTTCCCACGCCTTGAGACCCCCTTAAAAGAATAGCAATGCCTATCTCCCAAGGCCTCTGAACAATATGTGCACACCAAGATAATAAATATTTGTAGTGCTCTTCGTTACCGCAACAAATGATCTCTCTCACATGCTTTAGTACGAGTGAGCAATCACCTTGTATAGGTTTATAGGCGAAGCCTCTCCATAGGTTATAATATCCTTGCCGGTGCCCTTTTGACTTTGTATCAAGAAGGATTCCTTTAAATACTCGTCGATTGGGACTATCAAACCAAAGGTCAAACTTTTTGTAGATTTTCCCTTCAATCTCAATCTCATCAGTATGAAAAAAAGCTTTCATTGAAAGCTTAGAATCAAGTACGAATTCCGTCGAAGCTTTTTCAAAGAGAATATAGGTACTCTTTGTATGGACAACCGCTAAAAATACGTTTAGTTCCATCACAAGTTTTTTTATTATAGGATTTTCTTGGTCCCGTATTATTTTTTTTGTTAACATAGATTACATCCGTAAGTTTAAAAAAGCCCGCCAAACTCAGAATTTAACGGGCCTGTTTTGGTTAAATTTTTAATTCTTTAGTAAGAATTTTGATCCACTCCTCCCTGCTCATATTGGGCGGGGGGCTCTTCTTATAGCTATCATACTCTTCATACTTCGAACGCATCCTTCGACGCTGAGGTTGAAAATTATTATATTTTTTATTTTTTTTCATCTTTATCTCCTTGTTGTAACCATTGATAAAAAAGGGTTAGTGATACCATCCATCTTTTACGCCCTAAACGGCGTAAAAAAAAGTCGGCCCCATTAGAATGTCTGTTAAAAATGATCCAGTTGATCTGGCCTTTGGAAATTCCTGTTTTTTCTACAAAGCTATCTAAAAATAAAAAATCTTGAGATGCTTTGCTTACTTCTTCAACTTTATGTGTCATACGACCTCCATCTTAGTGAATTTAGTTGAAGACCAATATAGAGGTAACAAAGGATTTATAAGAACGACGTACGCTAGACGGCACAAAATCTAAGAAACATACTTAATATGTTTATAATCAGAATTTTATATGAGTAAAAATGCATGTGATTTTTGCAGGTTTCCAAGAGTCACATGTTTCATTTTAGGTTCTTCTAGCAGAGTAGGATCAATAAAGTTGGAGAGGTCTTGGTAACTAAAGGAACACCCATTTTGATTTCTAAAGCACGGTTTTGAGTTGCTAAAAGTATTGTTTTTTATCAGCAATAATAAATTTTTAGAAATAAAAAAATCTTCCCCTCTAAAGCGTACTGAAGCTTCACGAAAATTTACATTTTGAGGCATTATCTTTAGGACTTCGTTAATAGGAACTGATGGAAGACTACATATTAGACGTATAAGAGCCATCTTTTTTTCATAACCAAACGAGTTGTGATTTTCAAGTTTTTGCAGGATCCAGCTAAGCTCTGATAATTTTAAAATATTTGCAAGCTTTTCATTACCGGGAAGAATAATTGGAGATTGATTGTTCAGCATTTGTTTTAACCTATCTCGCTCAATAGAAAAACCAGCATTATGAAATAAAATTTCCAAAAAATAATCTAATATCGCTCTTACTGTTCGGACATTAGTTTTACCCCACAAAGCCTTTTTGGAAACTTCTACAGAAATTTTGAATAAACTTTTGCTTAAAATCGGATAAATTAATTTTTTATTATAAAATGCATTTTTAAAAGAATCAACAATACGATTGAGATAATACTTATTAATTTTTTTTCCTCCGTTAGTTGTGCTGTAATCTTCTAATGTCTGCTCTTCTGTTATCTGCAGTAAATAAAAGAAATTATTTCGGTAAATTATTTCATCAGAAATAATGCTTTCTCCAAGGCGACTATTCTTGCCATTCTCCGAACCAACCTGATCAAGTCTTGAGTCATAAATTAACCTATGAGTAAGACTTGGCACGTCTACCACTAGAGTATCCCAAGCTTCTTTTAGAAAGGCGTCTTTATACTCAAATGATAATAAACTTTGGATAACTACAACGTTTTTTCCATTATATTGCTGAAGTGTAAGAGCCGCCGTATAGTCTCTTTTTATCTTTTCAAAAATTTTTAAGCGTTTTGCCTTTATTTTATTTATCGACACTATCAAATCCTTCAAACATTTTTTTATTTACACGAGTTACAAGTTGTTTTGTATGCTGTTCACTGAGATGGGTATAACGAACTACCATACTCAGAGATTTATGATTTGCCACTTCTTGAAGCTCTCTTAAAGAAGCTCCAGCCATGGCCATTTGCGAGAGAACATCGTGTCGAAGGCAATGGAAATTCATATCTTGAAGGTTTGCTTCTACAACTGCTCGCTCCCAAGCATTCCTAATACATCCAGGCTTCTGTTCCTTTTGACTATAATTTTTTTTAAGACTTGGAAAGACATAAATTGAAGCGTCTGGAAGTTTATCTATATGATCTAGGATAACCCGCTTTGCAAAACCAACTAGCGGTGCTACCTTTATTTCATTATTTTTAGTTTGGTAAATCGTGATTCTTTCTTTTGAAAATGAGATATCTTCTTTTTGTAAATTGAGGATCTCAGAACGGCGAAGAGCAGTAGCAAGACCCAATACAACTGCTGGGAATAAGTTAGAATTAGTGCTCCTGTTACATGCATCTAACAAACGGCGTCGCTCATCAGCAGTAAGGAATCTTACCCTTCCCCTGGGTTCTTGTGGTTTTGTCACTTTTGTCACTGGATTATCTTCCATCCAAAGCCATTCTTTAACAGCAATTGAACAAGCATGAGAAAGGACTGCAAGATAACGAACCGTAGTTGCTGGCCCTCTTTTAGTACCCCGACAAGTTATACCGTTAAGAAGCTCATCTCTACATTCTGCTATTTTGGCAGAGGTTATTTCAGAAATGGAGTATTTACCAAGACGCTGCTTCCACCAAAGAAGTTGAGCAGCCTGCTTCTTTTCGCTCTTTGGCTTAGTAGGAAGAACTCTCTCAATATACCTATCAATTAACTCGCCAAAGGTACGCTTCTTTGATTCAGAGGTCTTAAAATGCTTGCCTTGACGTATTGCTGACTCTGTTTGTTGAGCCCATAGCTTAGCATCTGTCTTTCTTGCAAAAGATGCCGTTTCAGCAGGGAATCCCTTAATTCGAATCTTTACACGATAAACAACCTTACCCAATTTCGTTTCTCTTTGTTCTATTACAGCCATATGGTTTCCCTACAAATACCAGTCAACATTCAGTAACAAGGGATATATAATCCCTTGACTACTCAATAAACATCAACTGAAAATCAGTTATTTAAGTTTATTTAATATTTCCATGGGACACTAACGGGACATTAAAGGTATAATTTACCCTAAAATACACCGATTCAAAGTCCAAGATATTAAGATGGTTTATTGATTGGAGTTGATTGCTACTGTCCCAGGAGTGTCCCTCAAAAGGATTTGAGACCATAGCAAAAAGTAAGTTGTGAACTGTAAGTTTCTAAGAAACTAATTGCTCGGGAAAGGACTCGAACCTTCACGCCCCGAAGAGCAAGGGATTTTAAGTCCCTTGTGTCTACCATTCCACCATCCGAGCAGAAAATAAAGGAATAATTTAGCTCTTATATAGACTAGAAAAAATCTTTTAAAGGGCACATTTAACGTTTTTAGGCGGAACTAAGTAATCAAAGTTTGTTGATAAATTTTTTCTAATATAAGGTGAGTCATTATCTAAAAACTCATCTATGGCCAAGTTTACACCAGAAAGCGTCGTATCATCTACGATTACATCTGGAAATGGGGA
>Ga0075119_1001570_pt1 | contig 10879 bp, 15 predicted proteins | sample AntAceMetag02UK9_FD_69791 | JGI IMG/M metagenome (GOLD analysis project Ga0075119, IMG submission 69791) | Saline lake microbial communities from Ace Lake, Antarctica - Antarctic Ace Lake Metagenome 02UK9 | ecosystem: Environmental > Aquatic > Non-marine Saline and Alkaline > Saline | place... | reverse complement strand
ATTGGTCGACGTTGAACACGGCGTGATACAATATTCTGACGATAAACAAGCAGTCCAAAATGTAGCTGATTTATACCAGCGCAAAATAGACGGCGAGACAATAGACATAAGCGAATGGCGAGCCGCTGCTGGTGCTGATTATACTGCTGGTGCTGTTTATGATGCTGCCTGTGCTAGCACTGCTGCTGCTTATAATGCTGCTTATAATGCTACTCTGGAGGATGCTTATGATGCTTATGATGCTTATGATGCTGCTGCTGCTTATAATGCTGCTGCTTATGCTGCTGGTTATGCTACTGGTTATGCTGCCATCAAGGTCATTCAGTCGGAAAAACTAATTGAACTAATTAAAGGCACAGTTAAATAACAATAGATTTACAAATGCAACCGCCATGCTATAATAACCCTACTCATAGTAGAGCTTCCTTGTAGGCGCACCCCTCCCCAATCGGGTGCGTCTATTCCTTTATTGATTGTTGTCCGCAACATTGTATCATGGGTCGTATGGAAAACTGCACAAAGATCGGCGACATAGGCCCACCAGAAAGGCACTCACGAGGCGATCTGGAGTTGGTTAAGATAAAGGGCCGTGATTTTAGTCGAGTTAGAAACGTTAGTCCATTACACCTATACTTTGGCCGCGACCAAATAACGGACGTTCAATTTTACGCCGGGCAAAAACTCCACCAGCATTTTATCAATGGGTGGGTGGGCCAAAAGGATTGCGAGTATAGGGAGCCAGTTGATGGCGGCGGCAGGACACTAGAGCCATCAGATAGGCAGTTACACGCCATAAAGCAGTACAAACGCGGTATAGAGGCGGCGGGCGCTAATAAGAAGATAGTAACTGACGTATGTATCGACGAAGAGTTTATATCCCAGATAGTAAAACACTGGTACACACGCAAGAAGATGAAAGAACGCCTGAAGCTAGCACTAAATGATATTGCTACAGTTTATGGGTTGTGAGTTCAAGCACCCGAATCACTGGCCCGGATATTTCCCGCTCCCCTGATTCGTAATATTGAATAGCCCGCTTTGACCTAAGCCCCAAAAGGTCGGCCATCCCCTGTAGAGACAGCCCCCTTTTTATGCGTATTGCTCTGAATTCTGATGGAGTCATTTTATTTAGACTCCTCAAGCGTTAACTTAACGCGGCTATCTGGTGTGAACCTCTTTAGCATGGTGCAACATTTATCGTGATTCATTGGGTAACTAGTGCAGTAGGTTTTGGTCTTGGCTTTGTTGTTAATTGCTATGATGTGGAAAAGTCTCATCGTGTAACCTCCTGTTTGATGTTGGTGTTGTTTTCCGCGTTGTATTCTTTAATCGCTTTGTCCACATAGAAGGACAGCTTCGGATGGGGCTTTTTAAATATTATCTTGGTTGATGCGCTTTGCATTGTTTTAGCTCCTTGCGTATGGTTGCATAGTTTCGTGTTTAAGCATATGCCTAGTGGCATATATTGCGTTACCTGTTAGCTGGCGTTGCCACGCTGTAAACCTTGGTGACCACTTAAAGCCTTTTGATTTTAACAACGTACGCACCTCTGAACCCGGCACGTCATCAAAAAGCAATTGCAAACGATCTTCGTCATAATTGCGGCGAATGGTCAGGCCTGTAAACTCCTCGTTCTTTTCCTCGGCTTCGTTCTTATATTCAAGTGTCACAAGGTGCGCTTTCATTCGCTTAATTGTGGCGTTGTTGTTTGTCAACTGAAAGGGCGCGAAAGGGTGCGGCTCCCAGCTATATTGAGGAACGTAGTTTTTAACAACCTCTTGCATTGCGGACGATAGGGGCCCCAAAAGTTTTGTATCTGGGTTTTTGAGGTAAGCTTTATGGGCTTTATTTGTAGCTTTCATATCCTCTTGTAGCTTTATATTCGCTGCAAGTTTAAGCCTGTATTGCTCTAACTCTGTCAATTTCTTTTCAGCAGTAGAATAAACGGCATTTAAGTTTTTCAATGCGTACTTTTCTAAATTACCGTGAAAGTCTAGCCATTCATCAGATCGTTTGCGCTCAGTTGCGTTGGCCTTTTCGTTGCGCCTGACGGGAAAATTTGCGGGGCCTGTTATCATAGGAGATAAACAGCGACTTTGTGCGTTAAGTAAAGCGAGTGTTTTAGTTTTGTATTTATCCTTTAAGCCGTCAAAAACCTCCTGCGCCACGGCCTTTTGTCTATCGTCTTTTACGTTGTCGGTTATGAATTGCGCTAATTCCTCCATAGTTTCTATGTAGCTATCAACCACGCAATCCCCTCTTTTTTCTGGTGAAAAACTTGTGCCGTGATAAGCTGTCCTTGCTTGTTCGCGGTTTATATCTGTCTTTAGTGTGCTTGTGTTAATCATTGTTTTAATTCCTTTTTAAGGTTAGCGGCCAATATGGCCCGATAGCTATAGTATGGCACAGTGTTCCGCATTGCGCAAGCACTAAATACAGTTAATTTGCATTTAATGCCCATAATGTTGTATAATGCTGGCAAATAACATGGAGGTGATATGGCTAACAACAAGAAGCCCATTAGAGGCGACGCATGGAAAGAACGCATTCAGACTAGTATGCTTGTCAACCGTTTGAATGATAATGCACTAAATGTATTAGACGTAGAAATGACACAAGGGCAAATAGCTTCGGCTAAGATATTGTTGTCTAAGACAATTCCAGACCTTAAAGCAATAGAGCATACAGGCAAAGATGGCGGTAAGATAGAACAGAGCTTAACGGTGGAGTATGTAGGTGCAGACAAGTGAAGCTCCAAAGGCGCAGAAAACAAGATCGTTGATAGAAGCTAAATAATGCCCATGTCCCACGGACGGGTGACAGAGTTGTATGAAGAAAGTATTCATCCCCATAGCATTTAAGTTCCTGCGTGACCCCAAACGCTTCAAGGTGTTGTATGGTGGTCGTGGTGGCGCTAAGTCTCATAACATCGCCCGAACGCTGCTAGTACTCGGCATGGAGAGACCGTTGCGTATTGTATGCGCTCGTGAAATACAGAAGAGCATCAAGGGATCTGTTCACGCCCTTCTGAGCGACATCATAAAAAACCACGATTTAAGCACCTTCTACGATGTCCAGGAGGCGGTTATCAAAGGAAGGAATGGGACAGAGATAATCTTCCGTGGCTTAAAGCACAACACCACAGATCTAAAGAGCTTAGAGGGTGCAGATTATTGTTGGGTAGAGGAAGCCGAGAACGTTAGCGCTAAGAGCTGGGAGGTGTTGATACCTACAATCAGAAAAGATAACTCCGAAATATGGATAAGCTTCAACACAAAGAACATCTCGGACCCCACATACCAGAACTTCATTGCTAACGCCGATGAAGATACCGCAGTCAAAAAGGTTTCGTGGAGAGATAACCCATTCTTCCCTGATGTGTTAAACAAAGCTCGGTTAAAACTACAGAAAGATGACCCAGGCGCATACGAGCATGTGTGGGAGGGTGAGCCAGACACACGTAGGAGTGGTGTGGTTTACGCTAAGGAGATGGCAAGGGCCAGAGAGGAGGGGCGTATATGTCGAGTGCCTTATGATCCGGCACACGAAGTATTTACGGCATGGGATTTGGGCTGGGGTGACGCTACTAGTATCTGGTGGTTGCAGTTTGTGGGCCGTGAACTTAGATGGCTGGACTACTACGAAAACTCAGGGGAGCTACTGCCTCACTATGCCAAGATAATAAAAGAGAAGCCATATAACTACATGGATAAAGGCCACTTTTTGCCCCACGACGCTGATGACGGCAATATAAGGGGCGGCACCGTATCGAGCCAATTAACAACCTTAGGGTTAAGGAACACAGTGTTGAAGAAAGAGTCCGACCTCCGGGCTGGCAGGGAGTTGGTTAGCAGCACCATAGCTTTTTCAGTATTTGACAAAGAGGCCGCAAAGGAGGGTATCTGGGCGCTAGAACAATATCATTTCGAGTGGGATGACGACAAGGGTGTGTTTAAGAAAGAGCCTCTGCACGACTGGAGTAGCCATTGCGCTGATGCCGCAAGATACGCAGCCAGAGCGGCAGAGAAGATAAAGGGAGGGCTTATGAAGCCTAAGAACCCGCCTATTCGCAACCACATAAGAAGCGGCGGCTGGATGGGGCAATAGCGCCTTTGATACAAATAGTTGACACTATCCAACCATATGTTTATAATTATGGAAACGTAGATACACAATCGCGTACATTCGGCATCTCTTTAGATAGCTATTATTTCATGTAAGAGGTGATAGTGTCTGATATTGAGAAAATCATAACAAGAGCGGAAGACAACTACAAACAGGACAGACAGTTCTGGTCTGACATCTACACAAAAGCCTCTGAAGACATGTTCTTTCAGTCCGACGACAAGAACGCGCAGTGGGACAGCACAGCCCTAACGAATAGAACGGATGAAGGCCGGCCCAGCCTTACAATTGACCAGCTAGGGCAGTTTGTGCATCAGGTTGCTAACGACATCCGCATGAACACCCCTACAATCACCATCATTCCCAACGGCTCAGACTCTAGCATTGAGACAGCCGAAATTCTCAAAGGTTTAATAAAGAACATTGAATACGTCTCTAATGCTGATGAGGCTTATGATACTGCGTCGGTCAACTCCATCAAAAGCTCTATTGGGTTCATCCGCGTTGAGAATGACTACATCGACGACAGCAGCTTCGAGCAAGAGCTTAAAATTAGGCGCGTAGTAAATCCGTTACAATGTTGGATTGATTGCGCCTCGACTGAAGTTGACGGTAGCGATGCCACCCGAGGCATAGAGATAGAATCTCTGCAGGTGTCAATATTTAACAAGCGTTATCCCGGTAAAGAGCCAGTTAGCTTTGCTGATGAGGATGAAAACAAAAACAAAGACCTCAAAGATGAAGATTACGTAAATGTCGCCACTTATTACGAGATAATTGAAGAATCCAAAGACGTTGGCGTTAGTGAAGATGGCGAAATGCAAGAGGCCCAAGAGGGCGTTGAATATAAAGCCCGTCGCACCATGAAGAAAAAGAAGGTGATGAAATACGTCTTGTCTGGGGTTGATATACTAGAAAAGGCTGTTTTTCCCGGCAAATACATTCCGCTGATCCCCGTCTATGGTGAGGAGGCTTGGGTTGATGGAAAGCGTGAAATTTACAGCCTGATTCGAAAGTCCAAAGACGCGCAGAGGATGTTTAACTACTGGAAGTCGCTTGAGACTGAGTTGTTAATGAAGCAGCCGAATGCACCTATTATGGCGGTCGGCGGGACAACGGAGAATTACGCAGACGATTGGAAAAACCCAAACAAGTCTATGGTGTTGCGATATGACGCAACGGACGCAGATGGTAACCCAGCTCCTGCACCATCAAGGCTAGCCCCACCAACTATCCCGACTGGCATTGTAAACGCTGCACGAGCAACGGTTGATGACATCAAAGCCACTATGGGCCTATATGGCGCGTCCATTGGCGCTAGATCAAATGAAACGTCTGGCATAGCTATCGAGCGAAGAAACCAAGAGGGCGAGGTGGCGACGTTCCACTTTGGCGACAACCTAAACAAATCAATTACACACGTTGGCAAGATTCTCGTTTGTGCCATTCCTGAGATTTACGACACAGCAAGAGTTTTAAGGATTATAGGCGAAGAGGACGAGGCTAAAGAGGTTGGTATTAACGGCAAGACGGTAAAAGACCAAGAGGCCACCTTTGATTTAAGAAAAGGCAAGTACGATACCCGCGTTGTTACTGGCGCATCATTCACCACTAAGCGGCAAGAGGCTGCGCAGTTCTTCACAAGTATAGTGGAGAAACAACCGCAGCTCATGGAAGTGATGGGCGATCTACTATTTAAGAACATGGACTTTGCAGGGGCTCAGGGTATGGCGGCGCGGATGGAGAAAATTATAGATCCGAAGTTCCTAGCAGAAGAAGAGGAGGAGGAGGTAGATCCAGAGAAAGAGCAAATGGCTATGGTTATTCAAGAAGGCGCGCAACAGATGGAGCAAATGCAAACCCAGATCGAAGAAATGCAAGAGAAGCTTGAGAGTAAGGATGCCGAGATCTTAATTAAAGCTGAGTCAGAGAAGAGCAAGGCGCAGGATGACTACAGGAAGACCGAAATTGACTTGATGAATGCTAAGACCAATAGAGAAAAGGTCACGGGCGACTATCAGACGAAAATGGAAATGGTGGCATTAAAACGCGAAGAAATGGCACAAAAAGAAAGAGATAGACAAGAGCAATTGCTATTAAAAGCTCACGAAATTAAGCGGTCAGAAGACGCGCAACAAGAATCAGAGATCCCCTCTGATAGTTAGGCAGCTTGCCAACTTCATTGCAATAGGGTATTATTATGACAGACGACATCATAGATCAGGTAATTAGCGAGGCAGAAACCACTGCTATCGAAGCACCGATTGAAGATAACACCGAGGAAACAACTGAGGCACCTGCCGAGGAAGTAACTGAGGATTCTACCGAAGAAGCCACTGAAGGAAAGACTGAGGAAGCCCCGGCAACCGAAGACACACCTTTCCCAAAGAAGGCAGTTAATGCGCTTGCTAGGCGCGACAAAAAAATTAGCAAAATGCAAGCTGAACACGCTGCAAATTTAAGCGAACTTCATAAGTTTCGTGAGCAAGCTCAAAAAGCCGAAATAGCAGACGCGCCAAAAGAAGAAGCGTTCGACAATTACGGCGATTATTTGAAAGCTGTTGCACGTCACGAAATGAAGCAGGAAACATCCGCAGAAAGTCAAAAGCAACAAGAGGCGCAGTTTGCAGAGAAAGAGCAAGCCTACGTCGCAGAAAGGGAAACTTACGCTACAGAGAAGGCGTTAGCCGCTATAGCAGAGGTTCCTGAGTATAAACAGTTGGTTATTGAAAACGCCGATGTCCTCCAGAGCTTACCCCCACACCTTGAAAGAGCATTTCTTGAGGCTGATGAGCCTGCTTATGCGTTTTTGGCATTAGCTAAAGAGGGCGCTCTTGAGAGTTTGTCCGATATGTCCCCAGCGCGAGCTGCTATGGAAATCGGGAAGGCTGAGGTTAGGGGTGCCGCAATGGCGCAGAAAAAGGAAATTACGAAAGCACCCGCTCCAATAGCTCAGGTTAGAGGAACGGGCAAAGTAAATAAGTCAATTAATGATAACCCATCGTCTGACGATGTCATGAGGTGGCTTAAATCTTAAACCTAACGGAGACTATTTAAAATGGCTAATACATTCAATCAAATGAAGGACGCGCCGGGTGTGATCGCGAAAGCGGCTGCACGTATCTTGTCCGACGAACTACAGTTTTGCAGAACTATCGATAAAGTGCCTGCGTCTGAATATAAAGGCAAAAACGGCTATTCTGCTGGTGACACCATCCAGATTAGCAAGCCTGCGCGATTCATTCCGCAAACTGCCTTTGATATTACGTCAACAAAGCAAAACATCACTGAAGAGAAAGTATCCCTCCCCTTGGACATCATTTCAACGATCGGCGTTGAGATTGATTCGCTCGAAACAGCTACCGAGATCCAAGTGAAAGAGATCATTACACGGGTTATTAAGCCGGCTGTGCAATCTATCGCACAGAATGTTGAAAGCCGCTTCCTAGAGAAGGCCACCGACGCGACTTACAATTCAGTAGGAACCGCTGGAAGTAATGTATTTGATACAGACACTATTCTTTCTGCTAAAGAGAAGATGAGTAAGTACCTTTGCCCTAAAGACGATAACAGGTATTTCTTGTCAGACTCAACTGCTAACCGCAAAGCCACAAACGCTCGTAAAGGGCTATTCCAGTCTTCTGACGAGATCAGCAAGCAGTATAAGCAAGGCTTTATCGGTATCGCTGATGGCTTTAAGTGGATGGAGAACGAGCTTTTAAACCAACACACTAACGGAAACGATATTGTGTTTGAGGTGCGGACTACATCAACAGTTGAAGGCGCTACAACCTTAGTAGTCGAAGGACTAACAACAACCACAGGTACGGTTAAGAAAGGCACAACCTTCACAATCGCGGCTGTAAATGCAGTTAATCCGATTACTAAAACGGCTTATCCTTTCTTGCAGCAATTCACGGTAACGGCAGACGCTACTGCTGACGGCTCTGGTTATGCAACGCTTGCTATCAGCCCAGCTTTGTATACGGCTGCATCGGATGGCCTGCAAAATATCAGTGCCTTCCCAGTAGATGGCGCGGCTATTGTTCCAGTTGGAGCAGTATCCACGGTTTACACTGAGAACCTAGCTTACCACAAAGAGGCCTTCCGTATGGTTTCTGTGCCGCTGATTATGCCTACTAAGGCAGAGTTTGCCGCGCAAGAAAACTACAACGGTATCAATGTGGCTATTGTTCGTGACTTTGATGTGAACAAACGCTCGATGGTAACAAGACTAGACTTCTTAGGTGGTTTGGTTGCTGTACGTCCTGAGTGGGCTTGCAAAATTACATCATAACAATCCGGGGGGGTGAAAGCCTCCCCATCCTTATAGGAGAAGATTATGTCCATAGGCATAACACAAGGCAACACAAGCGGATTGTATACGGTTGTTGTTGATATTACCCCCGCAGAGGTTGCAACTATTGTGACTGTTGAGCAAGATTTTACCGTAATTGGCGTGAAAGTTGGTGACGGTGTGAGTGTTAGCCCTCCGGGAATTACTGCGGGTGCAAGTCTCATTAACGCAAGAGTTAAGGCTGATGACGTTGTTGCTATCCAATTCACTAACCCAACAGCAGGCAACGTAACACCACTAACCGGCGACCACGTGTTTACCATCTACCGCCCAGAAAGCGGCGTTGGTGCTTCAATTGTTTCTGATTAGGGGGACTTATGACTTTAATTAAAAATGGCGATGTGAAGACTTTATCTAACGAAAGCTTAGTTGAGCAACTGCTAGATAACGGATGGACGGAACTAAAAGAAGTTAAGGAGGTGAAAAATGTCAAATCTGGCAAGCCTACTGCAAAATAACGCAGGCGAGCAAATAGGGACTTATACTAATTCGAAGGTTCTATCTGCAAGTGTGCCTGAGTTGTTCGCAATCCCTACCGATGCCGACGGCAAGAATGCCGCATACATTATGTTCGGCGCTCCTATTGGCACTGACTTCTTTGCTTTAGAGGGTCTGGAAACGGTAACAAATGGCACGTTTGCCACTGATACTGGGTGGACTAAAGGCACTGGCTGGACTATCGGTTCTGGTGTGGCAACTGCAACTGGTGCAATTTCAACGTCACTAGAGCAAGAAAGTAACGCCCTTATTGTTGGCCAATCTTACTTAGTTACTATCACCACTACGCGCTCTGCTGGCTCCATTACGCCTAATGTTGGCGGAACGGCTGGAACTGCACGCAGTACGGGAGCTACCTTCACGGAAATTATCGTGGCTGGAGCTTCTAAAACTATTGAGTTCACCACAAGCGGCTTTACAGGCACGCTGGATAACGTAACGATTGTACCTACTGCGATTGTTCCGGGTGACACAACAAACGGCTTAACAGGCCCACAGAACCCTAAAGGCTTTGCGCTTAATACCAACTCTGAGTATGTGAGTGTTGTTAGTGCTGGAACGCCTATTATAACGGCTAGTTTTTACAGGGGATAACTATGGCAACGGCTTTAGATTTAATACGCAAAGCTATGCAGAAAGCGGGGGTCTTGACAAAATCCGAGGTTCCCGCCTCCGACGAAGCATCAGACGGACTAGACACGCTTAACGACCTGCTGGCCTCGTGGTCGAATGATTCCCTTGTTTTATACAGTAGGGTTACAGAATCATTTGCACTCACATCAGGCCAAGCCTCATACACAATAGGCAGCGGTGGGGAGATCGACACGGTGCGGCCCATAAAGATTATAGAGGCGCACACAAGGCTAGCAACAACCGACTACCCTTTGTCGCTGATAGACGACACTATATTTCAAGGAATCACATATAAGAACACAGGTTCAACTCCAACATACCTAAACTTCACAAACGCTTACCCGTTGGCAACGTTGAACTTTTACCCAATCCCGCCCGGTGGATATACGCTATTCTTAACATCAGAGAAGGAACTAGCAGAGTTCACCTTAAACGATACTGTCTCTCTTCCTCCGGGCTGGAGACGCGCAATCATACATAATCTCGCCGTGGAACTTGCGATGGAATACGGGGAAAAGCCCAATCCAGTGCTATTCAAGCTGGCAGGTGAGTCAAAGGCGGCTATAACAAAGCCCATTATGCGGGTGAGGTCGATGGATGCCCTGCCCTACGGCGCTTTAGGTATATTTAATATTTACAGGGGATACCAGTGAAGATACGGTTGTGTAGGACATTTACATAAAGTATAATATGTTTTATTTTAATTAATAGGGCGATATTATGAAACATATAGAGATGCTACAACAAGATACTGGAATGGAAGGAAGGTTTCTTAAGAGGATTGATAAAACGGGCGAATGCTGGATATGGAAAGGACATATTACACCACGAGGTTACGGGCAGATAAAGACAAAAAGATATAATGGACTTAGATATTCGATAGTAGCTTCTAGGTATATGTTATTTCTTAAGACGGGGGTTTTAGAGAAGGGGTTGTTTTGTTGTCATAAATGCGATAACCCAAAATGCGTAAACCCAGAGCATTTATTTTGGGGAAGTAGTTTAGTAAACCAATTAGATTGTATTAACAAAGGAAGGCGGAAAGTCCCGTATAAAGATTACACAGAGGCTAGGAAAATACGGAATGAACTTAGAGACACTAAAAACTACAAAGAGATTGACGAGGTCGGGCGAAGGTATGGGCTATCTAGTAGTTCAGCGCGTGGTATTAAATACGGAACTAAATGGTCATATATTTTGGATGAGTGAGGAATGTAGATGCGTATAGGATTAGTCGGCCCTACAGGACAGGCTTGGAGCTTGCCG
>Ga0075119_1001564_pt1 | contig 10920 bp, 6 predicted proteins | sample AntAceMetag02UK9_FD_69791 | JGI IMG/M metagenome (GOLD analysis project Ga0075119, IMG submission 69791) | Saline lake microbial communities from Ace Lake, Antarctica - Antarctic Ace Lake Metagenome 02UK9 | ecosystem: Environmental > Aquatic > Non-marine Saline and Alkaline > Saline | place... | reverse complement strand
CTTGGCTTTCGTGCTTACGTACTCTGCTTGCTCTGCTCGCTCACGCAGCAGAAACTTTTGTACCTTGCCTGTAGAAGTTTTTTCAATAGGACCAAAAACTATTTTCTTTGGTATTTTAAAACCTGCCAGCTCTTCTCTGCAGTACGCCACCAGCTCAGCGACATCTAGCTCTGCACCGGCTTTTATGCTGACAAATGCGCAAGGCACTTCCCCCCATTTTTCATCCGTACTGGCGACCACAGCCGCTTCAAGGATCTTGGGGTGTTTGAACAATACTGACTCGACTTCCAGCGAAGAAATGTTTTCTCCTCCGGAAATTATAATGTCTTTAGAACGATCCTTAATCTGGACATAGCCATCGGCATGCCATACCGCCAAGTCTCCAGAGTGAAACCAACCACCGGCAAAAGATGCTGCCGTGGTTTTGGGGTTTTTTAGATAGCCCTTCATCACCAGATTACCACGTATGAAAATCTCTCCCATTGTGATGCCATCTTTTGGCACAGGCTTTAACGTTTCAGAATCCGCTACCATCAACTCATCTTGCAGCGGTGCCCGCACGCCTTGCCTAGCTAGTAGCTCTGAGCGATCATCTATGCTGAGATCTGACCAGCTATCCTGTGGCGCACAAACCACGCAAGGGCCATAGGTTTCAGTTAAACCATAGACGTGGGAAACACTAAAACCCATTTTCTCCATACCGGCAATCACAGCCGCAGGCGGCGCTGCTCCGGCAGTCATCGCCGACACTTGATGTTCTATACCCTCTTTTAATTCATCAGCAGCGTTGATTAAAGTGTTTAGCACAACCGGCGCACCACAAAAATGTGTGACCTTATATTTTTTAATCGCATCAAAAACAGCCTCGTCCCTAACATGACGCAGGCACACGCTCGTGCCAACCATAGCGGCCAAACCCCAAGGAAAGCACCAGCCATTGCAATGAAACATTGGCAGTGTCCAAAGGTAAGTAGGATGAGCGACCATATTCCAGCATAGCGCATTTGAAATAGCGTTTAGGTAAGCACCGCGGTGGTGAAACACCACACCTTTTGGATCTCCAGTTGTTCCTGAGGTGTAGTTCAGAGAGATAGCTTGCCATTCGTCTTTGATTTGAAAACAACGATAATGGGAATCACCATTGGCAATGAACTCCTCATAATTTATCTCGGCTATCAATTCTCCACCTTCAAAAGACGGATCATCAATATCGATTACTAATATGTCATGTGCAACTAATTCCAACGCCGCTTTTATAGTGGCACTGTACTCACGATCAGTGAACAGTACTTTAGTTTCAGCATGTTCTAAAATAAAAGCAATTGCCTTAGCATCCAATCTCACGTTCAGCGCATTGAGTATTGCGCCGGTCATCGGCACGCCATAATGGGCTTCAAATGTTTCAGGCGTGTTCGCCCCCATGAAGGACACAGTATCTCCCTCACCAATACCAATCTTGTTAAGTGCTGAGGCAAGCAAACAACAGCGCTTATACGTCTCTTTCCAGGTGAATTGAGTATCGCCGTGAATCAGCGACAACTTATCGGGATAAACACTTGCAGCGCGCTCAAGAAAACTTAGTGGGGTCAGTGCAGCAAAATTAGCGTCATTTTTATCTAATGACTGCTCATAAATATTGGTGTCACTCATATCGTCGTTTTATCCTTTTGTATTTCCTGAAGTCTTTTTCCAGAAGTCTATTTTTATGACTCTAGATTTCTGGCCCTAAAGTTATAAGAGTGGCTTACAAATCCCATCAAAGGCCCTTGGATTTCCATGATAGGCCGCGCTAGCCGATTGTTGAAGAGTATCCCATTAGCGCTTTCATGCTCAACTAGCTCAGCGATATCAGTTTATGCCCTACCATGTCAGTTAAGGTCCGGCTATCTCAGTTTAGATCTTACCATTTAAGTTAAGGTCCTCATGTAAAACAGCTCCACACGAAGTTTCTCTATTCCCGTTCTAGCAATCCTCTTAAACAATCCAGCCGGTACTGGAATTCCTTACCGATCCAACCATCATCGCTTTTCCTGCCGATTTTGTATGATTTGCAGTCAAAGAAGTTATCCTGCTGCGGCATATTGACTCATCGTCATTGAAAATCGCTCGCTGCAACAAATGTTTGGGGTAGAATATTCAAATGACAAAAATACGAGCCGTATCGGCCTTCTTCAGCAACCTCACGCTAGACAATCTTGATCAGCGCAGTTCCATTCGGCAAGGCTTACAGCGCCTGCTGTTATTGCGATCCTTTGTCGCCGCCAGCGGGCTTGTTATTTTCTTACTTTTTCAGGCCCTGTCTAACCTGCAAGGGCCTGTGGCATTTATTCTAAGCATTGTTATGGCAATATTTGCATCAGTGATCTTTGGCATTTGGAGACTGCGTGCCACGAGTGTTATTAGCAATGCCGAAGTTTTTGGCCACTTGCTGTTTGATGTCTTTTTCTTAGTTTTATTACTAGTAAACACTGGCGGCGCCAGTAACCCGCTGATTTCCTATTTATTAGTGCTGTTAGCTGTCACAGCTACCTTACTTCCTAAACCCTATGTCAACAGCTTCGCAATTAGTGGCATCGCAATCTATACGTTCTTCATTTTTCTCGATTTTCAAGTTGAACACCAACAGAATATGGAGGGTCAGGAAATGTCCTTTCAGCTGCACTTGGTTGGTATGTGGGTGATTTTTGTAGTGAGCGCAATTCTTATCAGCGTTTTTATCACTCGAATGGCAAGCACGATTAAGGTCAGAGAAGCGACCCTCGCAAAATCACGAGAAAATGAAATACGTAACGAGCAGTTAGTTGCAATCGGCACGCTGGCAGCTGGCACCGCTCATGCCTTAGGCACGCCATTATCTACTATGGCGGTACTACTCACGGAATTAGACCGCAGTGATGTAAATGATCTAAACATCAACGATGTCAAAGAAGATATCTCGTTGTTAAAACAACAGGTGACTCGCTGCAAGAATTCCTTAGCGGAACTTACTCGTTACTATAATAAAGACAGCAGCGAATCTAACCTCCCGGTACTGCTGTCAGTATTCAGCGCTGAAATTATGGACTACATCATCAATATCCACCCCACCTCAAAAATTGATTTTGATACGGCCTGCGCACCTGATATCAAAGTAGCATCGGATTTAAGCTTAAAACACGCTATTATCAATATCATTGAAAACAGCATAAAGGCAGCTAATAACAAGGTTCTGGTAAAATTTAGCACATCAGAATTAATAAGTGACCAACTAGAAATAGCGATCAGTGACGATGGGCCAGGGATCCCAGCTGAGGTTTTGGAAAAAGTAGGAGAGCCCTTTATTTCTATGCGAAAGGAAAGCATGGGAATAGGTATATTTCTTGCCAACGCTGCGGTACAAAAACTCAACGGCACCATAGAACTATTCAATCTCAAACAAGGCGGCGCGAAAACATTGATTAAGCTTCCGCTGCCGCCCTCGATAGTGACATGAACAAAGAAAAACACACGATATTATTAGTGGAAGACGATGATGTTTTTTCTAGAGTCATCTCTCGCGCTCTTGGTCATCGCGGTTACGAGGTTTTCCATGCCGCACAGGTAGACTCTGCCATCGCGCTCATTGAAGCCAAGGCCTTGGACTATGCGATTCTAGATTTAAACTTAGGTGGACATACCTCTCTTGAGCTCATCCCCCTATTAAAGGAAGCAAATTTATCGATAAGAATTTTAATCCTCACCGGCTATGCGAGCATCGCAACCGCAGTTGAAGCAATTAAATTAGGAGCAGACAACTATCTGGCCAAACCTGCCGACACCGATGAAATCGTCGCGGCACTCATTGAAAAGCCTGCCGGGCAAGCCCGAAAAATAGATGCCAACATGGAACCTATGTCAGTGAGGCGTCTGGAGTGGGAGCATATACAAAAAGTACTAATGGAAAACGAAGGTAACATTTCAGCCACAGCAAGGCACTTAAAGATGCACCGCCGCACGCTGCAGCGAAAACTCCAAAAACGGCCAGTCGCCAAATAGAAACTAATTTGGCCTCATCCGTCGTGTTTAAACAAAACCGAACAAATCCAGCAAGTTGGAAACTTATCACCTCGACGCTTATCAATGTGAGGGGTTAGGCTATCCTAGACCCATAAACCCATAGCCCGATAGCCCTATAGCCTTAACCACCTTTCCTCACGAACGCACGACGCTCAATGCGCTATAGCTAAGCACCGTGACCAATAAAGCTCCCTGGCGAAGGTCGCCTATGGCGACCCCAAGCAGCGTAAATGCACCAATAACAGACATAAGCCCTATTTAGATGGTGTCGTGAGGTGGGGCCCAAAGCCGATTTAAACCCCATTTCTAAACCACTAATCATGGATCCTAATCCAGCAGAAAAACCCAACCGCTGCGTAATACCTCAGTTAGTTTGCAGCGGAAAATACCCTCGAAATGTAGGCTGACGCGCTAGAGCTTCTATTTAGCTATCAGCTAGCGGCGAGTTAACGGCGCCATCGTAAGATGACGGCCGCCGTCCAGCATCATCGTCTCGCCAGTAACTATTTGCGGACCCGTAATAAAATACAGGATACCGTCGGCGACACTTTCCGGTGTAGCTGTGGCGCCCAGGGGTGCATTTTTGATATTGAAGTCCATGACTTTTTTATATTGCTCTTCTCCCAGCCCTTCCAGCAACCAATCTCCGGCAATAAACCCAGGACACACAGCATTTATGCGCATCGAAGGCCCCAGCGCCCTAGCCAATGATAAAGTCATTGTCACCATCGCGCCTTTAGATGCCGCATAAGCCACTGAACTGCCAATACCCGTCACCCCTGCTGTGGATGCCACGTTAACCACTGCACCTGCGCCCTCGAGTTTTTCCATGGCTGGCGCCACAGCTCTAATCATTTGAAAAGCTCCAACCACGTTCACCCCATAAATGCGCTGGAAATCTGCAGCATCTAGCCCCTCAAGGTCACTGTGTTCGACAAATTTAGTTGTGCCCGCGTTATTAACTAAAATATCGATGCACCCCCACTGGCTTAGAGCAGCCTCTGCCATGGCCCGACAATCGCCATCTTCAGCCACATTGCCTTTAAAAATAATAGTCTCGCCTCCGAGCGCTTTACAAGCAGCAGCTGTTTTCTTGGCACCTGCTTCGTTGGAATTGTAATTTATCAGTACCCTGCAGCCTTTTGATGCCAGCAGTTCAGCGGTAGCGGCACCTACGCCGCTGCTGGAGCCTGTCACTATAGCGACTCTTTCCTGTAACTCTTTCACTCGATACTCCGTTTATTAGTTAATGTAGTAGTCTTTAAAAGTACCATAGTTTAGCTAAAAACCCTGTCTTGGACAGAGCACCGTTAGCTGCGATGAAGCGATTCGATAAAACCGTTGTTAGCCATTGCATTCAGCCTTCACATGGTTACAATACGTAACACTTTTAAGGGCGCACAAATCCCTTAACAGCACTACAACCCTTTACAGTTCGCCTCATGTAAGCTGTTTCAATAATTAGAGAAAATTAGTCAATACATTCTGGCATCTGAGTTATGACGGACATCGTATTGGTGGTTACTCATTTGGTAAAAGCAGCGGCTCTTATCAGTTGCTTCTACGTCAGTGAGTATTACTAGGAGATTTGAGTGAAAAAGCAGCAATTGGTAGCAATAGCCATTTTCGCAGTGGTTGTCATCTGGATGATAGTGCCTAAAAACGCAGACCGCAGCAGCGCGGACTTGAACGGGCCCGCGCGCACCATTCAAGCAATCTCCGAAGGACAATCGGCCAGTGAAAGCCCAGATGTCAGTACAGTAAGAGCTATCCGCGTCTCTCCTCAAAGCTACAATGACAAAATTCGCGTGCGCGGCAGAACTCAGGCTTATCGCCAAGTTGACGTGCGCGCAGAAGTTGCTGGCCGAGTAATCGGTGAGCCTATCCCAAGAGGCGCCAGGGTTAGTGCGGGTGACACCCTCTGTGAAATCGCGGTGGACAATCGTGGCGCTGACCTTTTAGAAAGTGAAAGCCGCTTACTGCAAGCCCAGTTTGAATATAATGCGTCCGCTGATCTGCAGGGTAGAAAGCTGCAATCAGAAGTTGCCGTTGCTCAATTTAAAGCGGCGCTCGACGCTGCTAAGGCTGGCGTCGCCCGAGCCGAGCTTGCCCTAAAAAACACCAAAGTCGTTGCACCATTTGATGGTGTGGTGGAAATGAGAGCTGTCGAAATGGGTGATTTACTGAACGTAGGCGCTGTCTGCGCTACTGTTTTGGACGATAGCCCCATGTTGTTAGTTGGGCTCGTACCAGAGCAGAATATTTCCTCACTGGCACTAGGCTCTCGAGTTAGTGCCCAGTTGCTGACCAACGAAATTATTAGCGGCAAAATCACCTATATCGCACGCAGTGCAAATGACATCTCTAGAAGCTACCGCATCGAAGCCGAGGTAGACTCGAACGAGTATAACCTGCGAGCAGGTGTTACTGCCGAGATTCTCGTGCAGGCAGCAATTCTTCAAGCACACCTTATTCCCGCGTCAGCACTTACTCTCGATGACAATGGCTCTATCGGCGTTAAGCTGATCGATGATCGAGGTAATGTAAGTTTTAGCAACGTGAGCATCGTTGGCGATGACACCGGCCTGCTTAATCCGGGTATTTGGATTACCGGTCTCAATGGCGATATCAATTTAGTGACCGTTGGTCAGGAAATAGTCTTTCCGGGGCAGCAAGTTGAAAGCAATTTTGAGTGGTCTAGCAACTAGCCACAAGCCACAAGATTCGAACTAGGAGTTATTAACACAATGACAAGTTATATAGACGCCGCTATATCGCGAGCGAGAACGACTCTGAGTATTTTTGTAGCGATAATGCTGACCGGGTTCGTCTCCTATTTATCTATTCCCGTTGAGCTAAACCCTGACGTTGAAGTTCCCATTATTGTCACGACAATTATTTTTAACGGCATCTCACCTGAAGATGCCGAGAGATTGCTAGCAAAACCTGCCGAACTCGAGCTCAAAACTTTAGACGGTATTACCTCTATCAGCTCGTTTTCAAGTGAAAACGCAGCAACTATTATTACCGAATTTGATATCGATTTTGACTCACAGTTTGCCCTTGCCGAAGTACGCGAAGCGGTTAATCGAGCCAAAGCCCGTTTTCCACAGGAAACAGAAGAGCCTATTTTTCAAGAGGTATCAGCAGCCTCAGTGCCCGTTGTCACAATCGCTATCGGAGGTGAAGGTGTCTCTGAACGCACCTTACTTCGTATAGCAGAAAACCTACAGCGAGAAATTGAAATTCTTCCTTCGGTCTTAGAAGCCAACATGGTTGGCAACAGAGAAGAGCTATTAGAAGCGGTGATTGACCCTGCTAAACTTGAAACCTACGGCATTCCCAATAGCGCTATAGTACAAGCGGTAACTACCAACAATCGTCTCATTGCCGCTGGCCAAGTGGACACCGGCCAGGGCAGCTTTTCAATCAAGGTGCCGGGTTTAATTGAAAACGCCAACGATCTATTTGAGTTGCCGCTTGCCTCAACCAGCCTAGGGGTTCTTACGGTTGCGGATATTGCTGATGTCAGACGCACATTTAAGGATGCTACGAGGTATTCTTATGCCAACGGCTCACCCTCAATCTCACTTAACGTGCAAAAGCGCAAAGGCCAGAATCTGGTTGAGACCATGGAGCAGATTGATGCAGTAGTTAAGGAAATTCGACCTAGCCTGCCACCGGCAGTCACACTCTCCTACATCAATAATACGGCACCTTTGGTGCTTGAACAGAATCTTGGCCTCCAAGGCAACATGGCAACTGCCATGATTTTGGTTCTAATTGTGGTGATTGCTTCAGTGGGTGTTCGCTCGGGATTAATCGTTACTTTAGCTGTACCTTTCTCGTTTTTCTTTGCTTTCATTATCATCAGCTTGCTGGGTTTCACCTATAATTTTATGGTGATCTTTGGCCTGCTGCTAGGACTAGGCATGTTGATCGACGGCGCCATCGTGATGGTCGAATACGCAGACCGAAAGATGGCCGAAGGTTTGGATGCACATGCAGCCTACCGTGAAGCAGTAAAAAGAATGTTCTGGCCCATCATGGCCTCAACCGCCACTACCCTAGCGGCATTTTTACCCATTATGTTCTGGCCTGGTGTCGCCGGTCAGTTTATGAGTTATTTGCCCATCACAGTATTTGCTGTGCTAATTGGCTCATTATTTTACGCCCTGTTATTTGCACCAACTATTGGCGCACTGATCGGCCGTTCCACCGATGCTAGTAACTCCCATTCGCTGCAATTGGAGAAAGGCAATGCTGACGAAGCAACTGGTATCACCGGACTCTATGCCAAGGTTCTTGGGGTTGCCGTACGCATGCCAATCATCGTGTTTTTCGCAAGCATATTTACTCTCGTCTCCATCGTATGGGCATATGGCCAGTACGGCAAAGGCGTAGAATTTTTTACCAGTGTTGAGCCAAGTCAAACTCAGGTTCAGGTTTTTGCACGAGGTAATTTTTCGCCGACTGAGGTGCGCGATGTAGTATTAGATGTCGAACGTAGAATTACCGAAGTTGGATATTACAAAGCCATCGTGACCCAGTCTGGCGCCGGTCAGCAGCTTGGCGGTAACCAGCAGACTGCGCCAGACCTTATTGGCAGCATTTTTATTGAGATGACCGACAGACGTGATCGAGACCTCGACGGTTTTGAAGTTGAAAACCGCTACCGAGACGCTATTACAAACATACCTGGCGCACGCGCAGAAGTAGCGTCCCTTGAGCAAGGACCTCCAGTCGGTAAAGAAATTCAAATAGAACTATCTGGTGACGACCTTGACGCCCTTTTTGCCGAAGCCACTAGAATCCGCACCCACATGGAAACCGAAATGGGCGGCGACCTCATCGATATCGATGACACCGCTCCGGTGCCAGGCATTGAATGGGAGATGGTTGTTGATCGCGCCCGAGCTGCGATGCTTGGTGCCAGCATGGCCGAGATCGGCACGGCTATTCAGTTGATGACCAACGGAATATTCATGGGCGATTATCGGCCAGACGATAGTGAAGAAGAAGTTGAGATTCGGGTTCGCTATCCCGCTGAGTATCGCGGCATTTCTCAAATGGATACGATACGAATCAGCACCGCAAACGGGCCAGTGCCTATCAGCAGCTTTGTAACCCGAGTGGCCAGACCCAAAGTCAGCTCTATTCAGCGAGTCGATGGCAGCAGGGTTGTCTATGTTAGAGCAAACCCAGCGCCGGGCATCGTTGCCGATAACAAGCTGCAAGAGCTCGCAGTTTATATGGAAGAGAACCCTACTCGTTCGGGTGTTGTTTACAACTTCCGCGGAGCCAACGAAGAGCAAGCTGAATCGGCAGCATTCTTAGGGCAAGCGTTCTCACTTGCTTTGGTATTGATGGCAATTCTTTTAGTGACGCAGTTCAATAGCTACTATCAAGCCGTCCTTATCTTATCTTCGGTGTTACTTTCCACGGCGGGCGTGTTGCTTGGCCTACTAACCACAGGACAAACCTTCAGTGTGATATTAACTGGTATAGGAATCGTGGCATTAGCGGGGATTATTGTTAATAACAATATTGTACTTATCGATACCTTCAATGTGCTTCGTAGTGACCACCCCGATTGGACAATTCAAAAAGTAATTGTAACCACCGGAGTGCAGCGCCTACGTCCAGTGTTCTTAACTACCTTTACAACTGGTTTTGGTCTATTGCCATTGGCAATGCACGTATCGGTAGATTTGATCGGGGCCGAAATTGAAGTAGGCGGACCGATTACTTCCCAATGGGTCAGCCTAGCGTCTGCCATCGTGTTTGGACTTTCCTTTGGCACCATCCTTACCCTGATTGTGACACCTGCGATGCTGGCGTTACCGGACAGACTTAGAGAGCTAATTGCTAAGCTGCCTAAATTAACTAAAGTGGTTAAGTTGCCTTCAAAACCGGCAACCTAAAACCATACATTTTTGTTAGCGGCGGCAGCATTACAGCCTAGTAAGGCGCCGCTAAGAAATCGCTACAGCCACCCTAGGTGATTAAGTTTATAGTCAAATCCCACGCGCCGCGTGCACCCATACCCGGAGACCGCGCCTGGCTCAATAGGCTAAGCTTGCTGGATTGAGCTCATCGCTTACGCTTTACACTAGGAGATATCAATGGCCCCACCTGACGGCTTTGAGCCCCATTTCAAAAAAAGTGCAATGACGGACCCCTGGGAGCCACTGTATTCCAAACGAGAGAAAGAGCGAGTAACAATTGGCTTAACCGCTGGCAAGCAGCACTGCAACTCTCGCGGGTTCGTTCATGGCGGGCTAATTTCCACTCTGGCAGACAATGCCATCGGCTTGTCATGCGCAGCTCACCACAGCGATCTGGGCGGCCTAGTCACACTTAGCCTTCATGTGGATTTTGTCAGTGTCGCAAAACAGGGCGACTGGCTGGAATTTAAAACGGTATTTGTTAAACCTGGGCGTTCTGTCGATACCGCTCAAGGTCAGGTTTTTGCTAATGGGAAAGTCTGTGCTTTGGTTAGCGCTACGTTCAAAGTTATGTGCAAAACGAGCTCGTAATAGGCGCACACCGCTCAGGTATCATTGATAAACTTAATTCCATTACTAAGCTAATTTCTCAAGCATGCTTTGAGGTAATTGCACTTAGTATTACGCTGGGGCCATTTAGCAGGCCATTTAGCAGGCCATTTAGCAGGCCATTTAGCAGGCCATTTAGCAGACAATAGAACAATCATCTATGGGCGTTATTTCTTTCGCCCGCAGCAGCAAAGAAGGTATAAACTTGACTAATACCAGAAAGAAAATAGGCATATCCATTGCGTTTTTAGTCCCCGCCGTAGCTATTGCAGCTGGTCTTCTCGTTATTCTCTTAGCTGTAGACAATGGCGCTAATCCCGGCATTGAA
>Ga0075119_1001558_pt1 | contig 10951 bp, 7 predicted proteins | sample AntAceMetag02UK9_FD_69791 | JGI IMG/M metagenome (GOLD analysis project Ga0075119, IMG submission 69791) | Saline lake microbial communities from Ace Lake, Antarctica - Antarctic Ace Lake Metagenome 02UK9 | ecosystem: Environmental > Aquatic > Non-marine Saline and Alkaline > Saline | place... | reverse complement strand
AGCTGAACCGGCGCGCCTATGTCCTGGATCCGATCAACTGGGGCGTGGCCGATTACTGGGCCTCGCCAGCGCAGTTCTTCCAGAAAAACGGGGATTGTGAAGATTATTCCATCGCCAAATACATGTCCCTGCGCGATCTCGGCCTGCAGCCCCGCGATATGCGGGTGGTCGTCCTGAACGATGAGAACCTGAAAATTCCCCATGCGGTTCTGGCCGTGCGAAATGACGGAGACGAGTTGATCCTCGACAACCAGGTCAATCGCGTCGTCAGCCACCGCATCATCCGGCATTACCGTCCGATATTTTCCATCAATGAAGAGGCCTGGTGGCTGCACCGATAGGCGCACAACGAAGGGAAACACAAAAAAATAAAGTGTTTCCGTAGTTTATCGCGTTTGCGGTGACCGCGTCATTTCGTCTACTTTTTCCATCCTTCCCTCAGAACAGGCAACCCCATGGCCGTGACGACCCGATTTGCGGGCGATCTTCAGACAGCTGCATCGGTTATCCTCCGCCTGGGGGATGCGATCCTTGTCGCGGCCTTCGCCTATATCGCCTACTGGGTTTGGCACGGCAGTCCGGCGCTCCCCGCCAATTACGGGCAGGGCATCATCGCCGCGATTCTGGTGATCGCGATCATCTTCCAGGTCGCCCGCCTATACGAAGCCGCCAATCTGGATCGATTTTTCTTCCAGTTCGGGCGCACGGTCGCTGGCTGGACAATCGTGATGATGACCCTGCTGGCGCTGGCCTTCATGACAAAGACCACCGACAGCTTCTCGCGCGGTTGGGCGATCATCTGGTTCTTCGCCGTGCTGGGCGGCCTGATTGCCTTGCGGCTCATTCTGGTCATGCAGATCGCACGATGGCGCGAACGCGGTGACTTGCGACAGAACGTGGTTGTTGTTGGGGCCGGGGAATACGGCCAGCGCCTGATCCGGGAATTGCGTGCCTCGGGCACGAATTCCGTGACAATACTCGGCGTGTTCGACCGCCGCACGACACGCATACCCGAGCAAATCGAAGGCGTTCCGATGCGCGGCGGCATCCCCGAACTCATGGCCTATGTGCGCCAGAACCGTGTCGACGAGATTATCGTCGCGCTGCCCTGGCGATCGGGCGGCGATTTGATGGAACTGGTGCAAAGCCTGAAAAACGCCGCAACGAATGTGAACTGGTGTCCGGAGACCATTGCCTTCCAGCTTCCCGTGCGCAGTCTTTCAAACATCGCCGGCGTCCCGATGCTGAACATTTTCGAACGTCCGATCACCGGCCGGAACCTGGTCCTGAAAACCATCGAAGACCGGGTCGGCGCGCTCATCATGCTGGTCACGCTCTCACCATTGCTGGCGCTGATTGCCATCCTGATCCGCCTGGAAAGCCGTGGACCCGCGCTTTTCAAGCAGAAGCGATACGGCTTCAACAATGAGGAGTTCACGGTCTACAAGTTTCGCAGCATGCGCATGGAAGCAGCCCAACCCTCCGATACGCCCGGTGCAACCGTGACCCAGGCCACGCGCAGAGATCCGCGTGTCACCTGGCTGGGAAACATTCTGCGCCGCACCAGCCTTGATGAACTGCCCCAGCTCCTGAACGTCCTGCGGGGGGAAATGTCGCTGGTCGGACCCCGGCCACACGCCGTCGCCCATAACGAGCAATTCGGCGCCTTGATCGACGAGTATTTTGCACGCCACCGGGTGAAACCCGGGATCACCGGCTGGGCACAGATAAATGGCTTGCGGGGCGAAACCGATACGCCGGAAAAAATGCGCCGGCGCGTCGAATACGACCTTTATTACATCGACAACTGGTCGATCCTCTTCGATATTCGGATTCTGTTCCTGACAATTTTCGTCGGGTTCGTGAACAAGAACGCCTACTAGCCCCAAACCCCGTGAACACGCCCGAATGAATTCCGTCGCTCCCCATACGTCACTCGCATTACGGGTCGCATTTGCCGGACTTCTCGCGTTGCTTGTTCTTGCCCCGCTTCCGTTCGGCAGCAACCGGCCCTGGGCCTGGAGCCTTGTGGCCATCGGTGTGGCGCTGACACTCCTGATCTGGTCGGTCGGCGTGTACCGCACCCCGGGGGCCGTGCGTATTCCCTGGAGCCGCCACCTGCCGGCAACCATCGCGTTTCTGCTGGCGATCGGCTGGTTCTTTCTTCAGGCCAGCGGCCTGACGCCATCGGTCTGGGACCATCCGCTCTGGAGCGAGGCGGCAAACAGCCTCGGCCTCGAAACGATATCCGGCGCCATCAGTCTCAATCCGAACGCGTCATTCGACGGCGCCATGCGCCTGCTCGCCTATGGCGGCGTGTTCTGGCTGACGCTTCATTTCTGCCGGTCCCGAAAACGCACCAAACAGTTGCTCTGGGCAATCGTGATCTCGGGAACCCTCTATGCTACCTACGGTCTGGTGGTACAGTTCGGCGGGTCGAACACGATCCTGTGGTTCGACAAATGGGCCTACGAGAATGTCGTCACCTCGACCTTCGTGAACCGGAACAATTTCGCGACCTATGCCGCGCTCGTCATCATGGCAGCGTTCGGGCTGTTGACCCGCAAGGCGGATGAGGCCGCCGAACTGGGGATCGCGAACCGGGCCGGTATCGCCCATATCCTCGACAGCCTCGGCCCTCAGATCTTCGGTCTGTTTCTGGCCCTGTTCATCACCGGGACAGCGCTTTTGCTCACCGCCTCACGAGGCGGCATCCTGAGTGCAGGCATTGGAATCTTCGTCTTTCTGGGGGGGCTCGTCCTCTACAAGCGCCGGCGCATCAGGCGCACGATCGTGTTCGCAGGCATTGTCCTGCTGGGCGGCGTCATGCTTCTCAGCTTCAGTGGAAGTGAAGTGATCCAGCGCCTGAACCAGAGCAGTGATGACCTATCGGGGCGGGGCCAGATCTGGGAAACCACCCGTGAAGCCATCGCCGAACGCCCCTGGCTGGGCACCGGTCTGGGAACCTTCTCCGATGTCGCCATTCGCGTACGGCACAAGGATCTGCCGCCCCAGGCCAGCCCCTTCCTGCGGGCACATAACGGCTATCTGGAGATGATTCTGGAGGGTGGTCTGATCGGGTTCGGGCTGATCATGGGCGCACTTGTCTGGCTGACCGGCTGGTGTTTCTACGGAATCGTGGTGCGACATGAAGACGGTGTCTATCCCTGTATCGGGCTGGCGGCCACAGCCGTCGTCGCGTCTCATGCCTATGTTGATTTCAGTCTGCAGATACCGGCTGTCGCCATGACCTATGCGGCCATGCTCGCTGTGGGCTGCGCCCAGGCGAACCGCCACGCCGGGCACACGCGCGAGCGCATGATCTGAAAACTCAGACCGCGTCGCGTCTCAGGAAATAGAGCAGGTTGAACCGTGCACGCGCGCCCGGGTCATCGCGCAGGGCATCGCGCACTTCGGCCAACCGGTAGCGGGCCCGTGTCTGCCGGACCAGTTCACGCGGATACCACTTCATGGCCAGTCGGATCTGATCTGCCGTCATCGCCTGCACATCTTCGGGCAGGTTGTCCCAGACCGCGAGCGCGAAATTCAGCCGCGGCAGAACAATCCTCGGGTCATTTGAAGCAGTTCGAAAGGACATGCGGAGATAGGGCGCGATATCAGCTCCGGCGCCATCGCGCTCCACCTTCGCCTGCGCAAGCCGTATCCATGAAAACGCAGCGCTCGGCGCCAGCGAGATCGCATGCTGGTCACTTGCGATGGCTTCCGCGATCAACCGGGAATGCACCTCACTGCCACGTGATTGGCGCATGGCCAGCGCATAGTTCAAAGCGCCAAGGTCCGAGGCATATCGGGTGTTGTCGTACCAGTCGAGCGCGGTGATCCGGCTCGCACGCGCGATTCGCACATCCTTCTGCGGAACTTCGCCACCGCGCCCCAATGCACGGACGGTTTCGTCAAAGGGTCCCGAAACCACCCCGCTGACCAATCGGGGGGTGGCCAGACCAAGCAGCAGCAACGCAAGAACCGTCGCAAAGCCGATTGCAGATAGTCTCGATCGTGACATCACCAGCCCCTTGTCAGGGGCAGCACGGCGCCAGCCTACTCGGAGTAGTACTTGCGATAGCTGCCGTAATAGTAATAACCGGAATCGCCGTAATCATAGGATGCATGCTTCTTGACATTGACCTGGGTGAGCACCGTACCAGCGATGTTGGCACCAGCCTCGAGGGCCTGCTTGATACCGGCCAGAACCGTTTCACGGCGGGTCTTTTCCCAGCGAACAAGGAAGAGAGTCCGGTCCACATCCCGCATCAGCACCAGCGCATCGGACACGGCCATCAGCGGCGGTGTGTCCAGAATAACCATATCGTACATATCCGACAGGCGACGGATCAGCCCCCGCATTTCATCCGAGCTCAGCATGTCGGTCGGATTGGGTGCGCGCGAACCGGCCGTAATGTAGTGCAGCGTCGAAGCAGGATGAATTTCGATAACATCCTCAAGCTCAGCCTGGCCCGCGAGAAAATCACTCAAGCCACGCTGGTTGGGGACATTGAGATAGGCATGCAGGCTCGAGTTACGCAGATCGCAGTCCAGAATAATCACCCGCTGGCCGGACTTGGCAGCCGTACTTGCAATCGACAGAGAGGTCGACGTCTTGCCTTCACCCGGGATGGAGGAGGTGATCAGCACGGTCTTCGGCGGCCTGTCGACAGACGAGAGCATCAGGGCCGTCCGGATTGAACGTATCGCCTCGCCAAAGGTGGAGTTCGGGCGTGCCAGCGCAAATTCATGCGGTCGCTTGCCCTCGGCCTGATTGCGGGCCAGTGCCGGGACCATACCAAGCGCGGCAACACCGCTCTGGTTTTCAAGCTGTGCGGTCGAGCGGAAACCGCTGTCCATGAATTCCGCGACGAAGGCCAGCGCGAAGCCGACAAAGGCTGAGAACACAACCGCAGCAGCAATCATCAGATTCGTATTCGGGAAGTACGGGCCGCCGGGCACCTGCGCTGCAGAGATGATACGCGCATCTGCCTTCTGCTCGGTATTCTCCAGAATATCGGTTTCCTTCAGACGCTCGAGGAATGTTTCGAACAACTGCTTGTTGGCCGACAGCTCGCTCGCGAGGGATTGCAGTGTCGCCTGCGCTTCGTTCTGCTCATCAAGGGTATTCTCGATCCGTTCGAGTTCGGACCGAATATTCGCTTCACGCACCCGCGACAACTGCACCTCGTTGCGAAGATTCGACGCAATTTTCTGCACTTCCCGCTCGATCGCAGCACGCAGATCAGCCAGCTCACCTTCCGCAAGCGCCAGCCGTGGGTGGCCGGAACGCAACTGGGTCTTGAACTCGGAGAGCTTCCGGATCACCTGGGCTTCCTGCTCACGCAAGCGGGAAATCAGCTCGGAATTCAGAACAGCCGCTGCGGTTTCAAGCCCGGCACCCGATCGCAGAAGATCTTCAACCTGATCGAACCGTGCCTCGGCATCCGAACGCGCGATCCGAGAGTTTGACAGCTCTTCGTTGGCGCGCGCCAGCTGCTCCTGGATATAGATCTTGGCCGTTGCATTGGCTGCTTCGGCCGCAAAAGCAGGATCGGTCGACGTGTAGCTGATCGTGATCACACGGCTGCGCGGTGAGGGCGAGACCGACAGGCCACCCTGATATTGCGCGGCTGCGTTTTCCCGCAGAAAGGTCTTGAGCTGGTCGGGGGACAACTGCAGAAGCGGATTGGCCGCCCGCGCCTCGGCTTCGTCCTTGTTTTCGAGTTCTGCGACATCTTCAGGAGTGCCGATCAGGCCAAGGAAGAAGACCTTCACACTCTCGACGACCTGTTCGCGCAGGCTGGGCTGCGGGGTGCGCAGAAGCGGGTTGAACATCGGGCGGTCGGTCAGATCGAGAAGATCGACAGCCTTGTAAGCGAGGCTTCGGCTTCGAATGACCTCGGCTTCCGTTTCGTTCGTGTAGTAGTCGGGGGCCACACCACTGACGACCTGTTCGATATCGACGACATTGGACCGGTTCGGCTCGACGACGATTTTTGTACTGGCGGAGTAGAGCGGCGTGATCTGCTGGATCATCATCACGGCAATCGTGATGATGACAACCATGACGCCGGCAATCAGATACTTGCGGCGCTTGAGGATGGACAGGAGTCGGCGCACGCTCAACGTCTCGGTGTCGGGCGCAGGCATAAAATTGCCATGGTCCGGCATCGGATCGTATTCCTGCGGTGGGAACTGTGTAACCGTACTCATTGTCCTATATCCGCACGCTTAACGCGCGCAATCCTCAAAAAGTCTCGTCACCGAGGTGCACCTGCGAGCCGCCATATGAGTGTGACAGGGCATATTCTCAAGACCTATTCCGCTGCACACAAAAATACCTTTATCAGGCACCTTCCCCAGAAATACGCAAGGAGCGTGCCAATTCGTAACGGCGTTCAACGCAAGGGTGCTTGAAGCTTCAAGGAGTCGCGATCAGCCGCACTTCCATCCGTATCGGCGCACCACCAGCACATGTTGACGCTGGAGTATGGGATTGTGTTCCGTACTTGTAAATATTTTTTAATGGTAACGTTTAATTACGTTAAGCAATTTATTGATTTAAAACAGACTTATTTGAAATACGCCCCATATGTTGACGGTGGTATGGCCCGAAACACTGCTTCTTGTAGGGCCTTGGCTCGCTGTTTCCAGACGTCCCTTAAAAAAGACGACGGCGAACTTCGACGGTATCACCAGGCAATACCGGGGCATTCGGCGTGGCGGCATATTTGATGTCACCGTCATCCACTTCACGCACAATCACGACCTCCGCCTGATCGGCCCGGCGGGTGAATCCACCTGCAATTGCGACAGCCTGTCTCACATTGAGACCCGAAACATAGGGATAGCTGCCCGGGGCGTTGACCTGGCCGAGAATGTAAAACGGCCGGAAGTTGAGCACTTCAACCGAAACCCGAGGGTCGACGATGAAGTCGCGGTTCAGATCATCACCTATGATGCCGCGCAGCTCCTCAAGCGTATGACCACGCGCGATGACCTGTCCCAGCAACGGATAGGCGATTTCGCCGCTCGCATCGACCTCGAACTCACCGGAAAGATCGGGGTGACCAAAGACCGAGATTGCCAGACGGTCTCCCGATCCCAGGCGATAGGTCGCACCGGACGTCACATTCTCGGAAAACAGACCAATCTGCTGGGGTGCCAGCGGAAGCTCGACATCCGACGAGATGAGGTCACACCCTGCGAGCGCGAGCGCCGCTCCGAAAAGAATGCCAATTCGCATCATCATGCTTTGTCCCATATGAATACCGTTTCGCACTTGTAAGCGATCCTAGAGTTGCCCGCCAAGGCGAACCTGAATCCGGTTTTCGACCATATCGTCAATATCCAGGTCACCGGACTGGTGCTCGGTGGTTGCGCTGATGGAGGTATAGAAGTTGCGGTCAATCGCCCAGTCCGCACTCAGGCCGAGGATAATGGACTGCCGCGAGCGTTCGGGCGTCGATCCTTCGAAATCCTCCGTCCGAAATGTGCCCTGAGCCGACAGGATCAGTGGGTCGCGCGGCGTCCAGTCCACACTTGTCTTGTAGGTCCGGGTCAGTGTGCCCGATATCCCGGGCGTCGAGGCCGGCGTGAAGGTCTGATCAATACTGCCGTTCAAAGTCGTGACCGAGGTTGGGTTCCAGAGAAACACCCCGCGCACGAGATAGTCTGTACCATCCTGAAACGAAGCATCTGCGAATTTGCGCTGGGTCACCCCGGCAAGAAACTCAAGGAAGGTGATCGGCGATGGATCCAGGCGCGTCCCGACCGACAACTCATAATCATTGAAGTCCCGATTGACACCAGAATTGTCGAGCTTCTGGTGAAACCGGGAGAATGTCGCGGCGGGCTGCACGAAAACCGACGTGCCCTGCTCAATCTCCCAACCCATGCGTACCCTTGTGTTGAAATCTGTACGCGCACGGTCTGAATTGTCGAGTGGACCGTTGTCATCCACCGTAACCCGGCTGGCCGAGAAGGATCCATCCAGTTCCAGGCCATCGGGTATGGCGCGCGAACCCGAAAACCCGATTGAGGTTTGATGTTGTATGTCTGTACCCAGCTGCTGCCCCGGATCATCGATATCACCGCGTTGGCCATGGGACCGGTTGTGTCCAATATTGGCCGAAGCCGTGGTAAAGTCGTCAACATCAATCGTGAGTGCGCTCGAAAGCGAATAGTCCTCGTAATCCTCGATCGGATTCTCGAGATGCCGACCAAAATCGGCCTGCCCGCTGAAGACGAGGGAATGGTTGTCCCAGTCCGACTCAATCGAGACGATCGGACGGAAGATGGTGATGATGTCCGACTGCGCGTTTGAACTGGAGCGGAAAATATTGTCGGTGTGGATCAGGTCGATCTCGAATTTCGGGAACACCGTGAAGGTGCTCAGAACGTAGGGGCGCTCCTCATCGGGATCGTACTCCCCACCATCGGCAAGGTCGAAGGGCAATTCCAGAAGGCGATCAAGCTCAACACCGATCGGATCGCGTTCGAAGGTCCCGACTCCGCGCACGCTTTCAGTCTGTGCTTCGGGCTGATCGGCTGCCCAAGCGGGTGACGCGACAAGCAGAGCAGCAACGGCCACGCTCGTGGCGACCGCTGGAATCAGTTGCCGCCCAGTCCGGCACCCCCTCGGGGAACGGTCTGGGCGGCGAATATGCGTATTTCTGCTCACGCCCTCTTGAAAACCCATATTTTATGCGGGACTCGCCGAATCACCATCATCAATGATGGGTTCCGGCAGATCAAGCAACTCCAGATCAGGCCCGGCGGCCGGTTCGATTTCCTCGAGCAACTCGGCCAGAGCCGTGGTGATATCGGCCTCAAGATCGAGACACTCCTCGGTGTCAAGAATGGCCTCGGAGGCGTCAAGATGGCGCCCGAAGGACGCATTCTGGTTCACAGGCTCCACCATGGCCCCGACCATATAGGTCTGGCGCGGCTGGCCACCGCCACCGGGCTCGATGAGCTCAATTTCCAGCTGGCCGTTGGTGATTTCCACTTCCACCATCAAGGCACCGCCGCGCTGTTCGTTGGTGCGCCGGCCATTGACTTCGGTGTCCGTCACGGATGGCGGATTGTTGGGATCCGCCAGCACCGCCTGGGGCAGCCATTCCTCGGGCGGATGGTCACCCAGATCAATCTCCCGGCCATTGACGATCACCTTGGCCCCCAACGGAGACAGATACGTATCCTCACTGCCGATATCATCGGTAAACAGCAGGACACGATGGGTCCCGTTCTCCATCGGTGTGATGAATTTGTTCACGCCAATCAGACCATCGGAGAGCAGCGGGTTGTCGCCCGGGCGTTGCAATGCCCGTGTCTGGCCGCCTGTCAAACGACTGTCGCCCGGTGTCACCCGATCAAAACCGGGCATCGGCCGCGAATCCTGTGAGCCGAAGTCAAAGCCGCGCGCGTTGGGGGGCAGGCTGAAACTCTCATCCATGAAGACCTTCATGACCTTTGGCGGGCACAGCGCGGGGGTTGCGACCTGTGCGATGCGGTCAGCGGCAGCAATCAATTGCGCTGGATCGCTGAAATTGCCACTCCGCTGCAGGGAATTGATGGCCACCACCGCACGGGCTGCAATTTCCTGCGGCCTGGGGTTCCCGGTCATCAGATAATTCGAAATCGCCTGACGGCCCTCAACCGATTGATTTCCAGCCCCGGCCAACACGGATTCCGGCACAAGTGCGGCATCCTGCGCCTGTGCAGAACCCGCAACCACAGCCGCGCACGCCATCACGATCAGAGCTGACCCGACAAAAGAGGACCGAATCTTTGGGGACATCTTTGGGGACAGGGGAGATTTCATTGGCTTATCATCCGCGTTCTTGAAGACAAGATACCGTTTGAAAACCCTCCCCCGAGTGTTTCCAGTCCAACTGTATATAGCAATGCTGCCGTCATCTATCCACACCAAAATTGATTCGGGCAGAGGGACACCCAACCAGAGGTTAATGGTTGCGAGAATAAATTCAATATTCTTCCAACAATAGACTTTCTCTATGCCGCGCTTTGAAACACTCGATGAATGTTTGTTACAGCGCCCGGAATTAACTTTACGTTCCTTAAACGTTTTTTGCTAGGTTATGCCCGCTAAATTCATGATTCAACGGGATGAATCGTAGCCAGCTGTTAAAAAGAACACGAGTAGTATGTCGCAGGACAAAATATCAGGGAATCGAGAGGACACCGGATCAGGTCGGGAATCCGAGACCGGTCAGGTCGTGCGGGTCCATCGCGATGACGAGAACACACGCCGCCCCGAGAACCCGAATATTGACACCCTGTTGCGTTGCCTCATCCGGTTGACCGTCCATTACGGACGCCCGGTTCCCGCACCCGATATTCGTGCCGCTGTCCCGATTCCCGAATCCGGTATGGCGCCCGCGACCTTTGCCCGGGCGGCGACCCGGCTTGGCTATGCGGTTCGCGAAGTGCCGTTCGATCTGGATGCAGCAGCCGAAATGCCCGTGCCCTTTGTCCTGGTGGGGCGGAATGGCGGCCCGAGCGCGCTGGTGCTTTCGCGCACGGAAGACGAACTGGTCCTGTTCGACCCGATCGCGGAACAGTCGGTTCGCGTCAAACCCGGGGCCGCGATCAATCTGGCCGACCGCGCCATTCTGGTGAAACCCGAGGACATCGTGGCGCCCCGCGCCAACTGGCGTTCGATGATCGGACAACGGGTCAAGTCGATCGCCTGGGAGCTGATCCTGGCCTCGGTCTTCATCAACCTGTTTGCGCTGGCCAGCCCGCTCTTCATGATGACCGTCTACAACAAGGTCATCGGCCAGCGTGCGGTGGAGACCCTCTGGGTACTGGTCATCGCAGTCCTGACCATTGCACTGTTTGATGTCCTGTTGCGTGCCGTGCGCGGCTATGTCTCCAGCTATACCGGCGCCCGTCTGGATGCGCTGATCGGGTCGGAAGT
>Ga0075119_1001556_pt1 | contig 10958 bp, 11 predicted proteins | sample AntAceMetag02UK9_FD_69791 | JGI IMG/M metagenome (GOLD analysis project Ga0075119, IMG submission 69791) | Saline lake microbial communities from Ace Lake, Antarctica - Antarctic Ace Lake Metagenome 02UK9 | ecosystem: Environmental > Aquatic > Non-marine Saline and Alkaline > Saline | place... | reverse complement strand
TCTATCAGAACTAGAAAATAGAAGGGTGTCGGATTAGCTGTAATGGGACCTTAAAGTGAGACATACCAATTAATGATAGTAGATGATAAAATAGACACTAAGCTCAAGAAATCTTACGTCAGCTTTAACTGCACCCGGCGCTCAGAGTTTGAGGTATTTGGTCCTAATGGCCGAGTGAAATGTCCGACCGTATGGCAGCCCGAGGATCAGACCGCAAAAATTATCTATACGACAGAAAAGTCAGGACTCACAGAAGAAGTTGTTCCCAAAGCCAATCACTTTGAACGAGAAATCCAGCACTTTAATGAGGTAATTTTAAAGAGAGCAGCACCGAAATTAGATGAACAGGACGCCGTGTGGAATGCCAAAACGCTTGAAGGGATACAGAAGAGTATTGAGACTAATGCGTGGGTTAATCTGTAAATGACCAAGGCTTGGATCTTTGACTTTGACGGGACGCTCGTCCATTCGGAGGCCGTCATCACCCAATGTTTCAAAAGCATCACCAAAAAATTAGCCCCTCACCGACTAGATGTCGCTAAACAGGTCCTCATCGGTCCTCCTCTGCGTCAGACCGTAGCAGAAATCTTAGGCGACCCAGAGCATCCGCTGATCGATGAATTCGTCAGTGCCTTTATTCGGATGCATGATGATGGCGTGCTCGAGCACACCACGCCCTATCCATCGGTGCACGAAACGCTCACAAATCTTCACAACCAAGGCCAGAAGATGGCGATAGCCACCAACAAGCGATTGGCCCCCACCACTAAAATCCTCCAGCACTTTGGCTGGGACCTATTTTTTATCTCTGTGGAGTGTTCGGACAGTGAGGTAGTGATACGAGATAAGCATCAGATGATTAAAACCATTGTAGAAAAGAATAGCAGCTTTAAGAATGCCTATTTTGTGGGGGACACCGTGGGGGACGGTCTGAGTGCTAACGCTAATGGACTCCCCTTCATCAAGGCTAATTACGGCTACGGCAAACACCAGGACTGGTCAAATGTCTGCACCCTTTTATTCGTCGATGATTTTGAGGCAATAGGAAATATCGTTACCTAAAAATACTCTCACTGCAATCTCACGCACTCACTTCAAGAAGTTCCTTTTGAAATATGAAGTGCTTTATTTGAGACGCACACCCGGTTGCTGGTCACTGATCTTAGCCAACATTTATACTGGTCGACCGAGCTATTGATAATGATTCTATAATGTCAAGCTCACCCACTTTATCTACCATAGTAATCATCGATTCTCTCGATATCATCCTCACCCAAATAATTGCCTGTTTGCACCTCAATGACTTGAAGAATGCCTTTAGTATTGTTTGTTAGCCGATGAATTTGATTCTTTTTAATATAAGTTGATTCATTTTCAAGAAGGGTGATGGTTTGATCATCTTTAATAATAGAGGCCTGACCCCTTACAACCACCCAATGTTCCGATCTTTGTTGGTGTTTTTGCAGGCTAATGGATTTGCTCGGATTGATCTGAATGCGTTTTACCTTAAAGTTTGGTCCCTCATCCATCGTTTCAAACCATCCCCAAGGCCGATAGACTCGCGTGTGTTCCTTAAGTAAATATGAATGATTTTTTTCTAACAATTGAACTAGTTTTTTGATAGATTGTGCATCTTTTTTATCCGCCACCAAAACCGCATCGGCTGTTTCAATCACAATCAGATTTTCGACACCGACGAGACTGATGTTTTTTTTGGTAGACAGTGCAATGTTATTTTTCGACTGAATACTCACTACATCACCTTGGGTAATGTTTTGATTCTCGTCCCTGTCTAAAATGTCATCGAGCGCATCAAATGATCCTAAATCAGACCAGCCCGCATCCAGTTCCACCAGCCGTAAATCAAGTCCTAAATCTTGCGCCTGCTCCATCACCGCATAGTCGATCGAGTTACTCGGTGACTGATTAAAAGATTTTTCATTCGGTCTTTCAAACCACCGATCAACTGACTTTTGTTGCCAGGACTGAATGATGGCGTCATGAATTTTAGGTTCGGCTTGCTGGATCGCATCATCCCAGGTTTGTGATTTTAGGATAAATATCCCTGCATTCCAAGCATAATTCCCCGTACTCAACATCGCCTGTGCTTTTTCTATGTTAGGTTTTTCGGTAAACGATTGGACCGTTTTAATTAATCCATCCCCAAGGTATGCAATGTAACCCAACCCGATATCGGGTTGGGTAGGTTTAATGCCGAGTGTGATGATCATTTTATCCTGAACGGTGCCAATCGCCAGATGCATTGCCTCCACAAACTTTACCTCATCCTTAATAAAATGGTCCGCCGGGGTAACTACTAAGATCGACTCAAGGTCCTGGTCTTGAGAAGCTAACGCCGCTAAGGTTAACGCGGGGGCGGTGTTCAAGGGCTTAGGTTCTAATAAAATGCGTGTTTTAATATTCAATTTCATTTCATCGAGTTGCTCCAACACTAAGAAGCGGTGCTGCTCGTTGGTCACGATCAGGATCTCGTTAAGCTCTATATTCGTACTTTGTAGGGCAACGGCCCGGGCTACACTTTGTTGAAACAAGGTCGACTTCCCTGCTAATCTTAGAAACTGTTTGGGGTAATATTGACGTGAGAGTGGCCAGAGTCGGGTTCCTGATCCGCCACAAAGGATTAACGGGGTGATCTTCATGCCTTGTGACCTCGGTCCTTAATGTTTGATTTGATGACGATACATTCCTGAATACGTGAGTTAGTAGGTATTTACTACATTGAGATACTGCAATTTCACGCATTTACATCAAGAAGTTCGCTTTGAAATATGGAGTACTTTATTTGAGACGCACACCCGGTTGCTGGTCGGGGGTGCCGATGAACTCGACGCCCGCTGACTCAAGGGCCTTCTGTATATTAACCATTGTGTTAACGCTGATATTCTTAGGAATTCCATTTTCAGCCTCCACCCTTCTGATTGAAGAAAGACTTACTCCTGCATTTTCGGCAAGCATAGCTCCAGACCAATGAAGAATAGCTTTAGCAGCTCTTATTTGTGCACCAGTGATCATATTGACATTTTTAAATTTAAATTTGACTCTTTTAGTGTCAAATATATGTTATAATTTACCTAATATGAATGATACTGGAATAAATGAAATATTTCAAAAACTCGAGGGTGCATATGCAGATAGCACGATCCTGGCCTACCAGAAGAATATCAAAAACTACCTCGTATTCTGTGAGGACTTCAAGTATCAGGTGCTACCCTCCTCCGCTGAGGCTATCGTTCACTTCATTGACCATTTGGTGAAACAAGAACTCAGTGCGTTTTATATCCGTCGGCATCTTACCGCCATTGCCCATATCCATAAGATGACCCGACGCTTTGACCCGACCCAGGACCCAGATGTCAAACTAGCGCTGCGCCGTGCCTTCCGACAACGGGGACGATATCAGCACCAAGCCCATCCCATTCACCAGGATGTGCTCCATAACATCATGGCTATCTTACCGAATAATGCGTACGGGATAAGGGACCGTTTCCTCATCCAAATTGCTTATGAGTGCTTATTACGCCGCAGTGAAATAGTCTTTCTTCGGGTTGATGATCTGATTCCTATTGACCATCCTGAATTTTGTGCAAAAATACTATTAAGGAAGAGTAAAACCGATCAATTTAAGGAGGGTCGTTGGTTGTACCTGAGCAAAACAACATACACATACGCCAAGGCGTGGTTGGATCGCAGTGGGTTAAAAACCGGTTACCTCTTCCGGGGAATGCGAAAAGGGTTACACTTAACCGAACAACTCCACGGAGGTCAGGTGAATAAGATTTTAAAGAAACGAGCACGGCAGGCGGGATTGGATGAGGAAACGGTGAGTCACATTAGTGGGCACTCTATCCGCGTGGGTGCAGCGCAAGATTTGTGTTTGCAAGGCAAGAGCCTGCCGCAGATCATGGCCAAAGGTCGCTGGGTCAAGACCGATACCCTGATGCGCTATGTGGAGCATGCCATCATCTAATGGCACAAGATAAAACCAATCAACAAGGTCATGGTGGCGGCCCTAAAACGGCAGTTGGTAAATCTATCAGCTCACAAAATGCCCTGACCCACGGGGTGACGTCCACTAAAATCGTATCCATCGAGGAGACGCAAAGCTACCATGACCTCATGAATGAATTTAAGGCGGCCTACCCAAGCCACCACCCCACGATCAAATTACAAACTGAACGTGTGGTGATGACCCGAATACAGTTGAAACGAGTTCAGGGCCTGATTCATGCCCAGCACCTCAAAAGCCAGGTGAGTTCTGTTGTAGAAAAAGAGCTGGGGAATGAGTTGATGTTGGATGAGAATGCCAAGGAATTGGAATACTACCAACGCATGAATCTAGTCACCTTGGATCTAGTCTACTTAAGCAAAATATTAAGCGAGATCATTATCGTCGGAGAGCAAGAGATTGAGGATCCACAAACTTTTTTTAATCAAATGCCCAATTTATTCAGGCATATCGAGCAGGAGGCCATCAGCCGTGATGTGACTGTCGGCAAATACATGGGTCGGTTGATTAAGCGCAAAAGGAACCAGGGCGGTATTGAACTGATTGTAGTCACCAAGGAGGAAGCGAAAATTATTCAGGAGCGGTCATTGTCTCGCGACATTCAGACCGAATTTATCAAGCTGTCGGTGGAGGATATTTTAGACCTGATACATGTCATCCAACGGGATCTCATGAAGTCCCTTGACACTGAAATGAAAATCAAAGAATTCAGAACGATACTGCCGATTGTGCAGGAGGCTAATTTACCGAATCTTGAGGTGTTAGATAAGCTGATGCGCTACCAAACAACGTTAAATAATCAGCTTTCTAAACAACTAGGTGAGCTCATCGAACTTGAAAAACGCTACGGCGATAAGGACTAGTGGCCGCCACCTTTTACAATTAATAAGACTCCACGCCAAATAATCGTCAAATCTAACCACAAAAGACCTAATTCAGATCGTTTAACGTACTGATCAATGTGCTTATACTCATAAATCGGGTTACCGAATTCAGGCTGGCCCTTCATGATGTGCCCTAAGCCTAGCAAGCCCCCTTTGAGAAGCTTACGCGTCACATTGCCCTGCTTTAAATCCCGTTCATAGTGAATGACTGCCAGAGGTCGTGGGCCCACAATCGACATATCACCACGTAACACATTCCAAAACTGGGGAATTTCATCGAGATAGAATTTTTTTACAAAGGCACCCACATAGGTTCTGGAGTCTTCATTCCATTCCGCACTATAGGCAATCCAGTCACCGCGCTTAGCACCCTCGGGTTCAATGTATTTGGTTTTTATCAGGCGGACTTTATATTTAGGAAAGACTTTGCCTTGTGAGACAGCGTTATAAGAAAAAAACATGGGGCCTTTGTTTTCCGAAATAAGGAAGCCTTCAATAAGAAAGGCTATCTTTAAACAAATGATCACTGGCAAGGTGGCGATTAAGAATAAAAGAGCAGTTAATTTATCAAAAAATACCTTTAAGAAGCGATTAGATAAATTAAATTGATGCGAAAAAATATAAGCATATTTATGCTTAATTTCTTTAGTTGGTGGTTTATATGGAAATGCTTTTTTAGGTCCACTAATCATGATTTTTTATAATCTTTTTGATTGGCTAAAAACCATTGATAAGTCTTTTGCAGACCCTCTGTTAAACTTATTTTAGCAGTCCAGCCTAGTCTCGATAGTCTCGAAACATCCATCAACTTTTTAGGCGTACCATCTAGTTTTGTGGTATCAAACACCAGCCCCCCTTTAAAACCCACCACTTCAGCCATGGTTTCTGCCATTTCTCTGATGGTGCAATCAATGCCAGTGCCAACATTGATATGCGATAGCATAGTTTGTGTGTGTGCCTGATGCGTTTTCTGATCCAAATTCATCACATGGATTGAGGCTTCTGCCATATCATCCACATACAAAAATTCACGCATCGGTTTGCCACTACCCCAAACTGTCACCTTCGTATCATTGTTAAGCTTGGCTTCATGGAGCCGGTGCATCAATGCCGGAATTACGTGGGAGTTTTCGGGGTGGAAGTTATCATTTTCACCATATAGGTTAGTTGGCATCACGCTTCGATAATCACGGCCATACTGGCGATTATAGCTTTCGCAGAGTTTTATACCCGCAATTTTGGCGATGGCATAAGGCTCATTGGTGCTTTCTAAGATGCCTGTTAATAGTGCTTCTTCTTTCATCGGCTGTTCGGCCAATTTTGGATAAATACACGATGAGCCTAAAAAAAGAAGCTTTAGAATGTTATTACGATGTGCTGCATGGATAATATTTGCTTCTATCATCAGGTTTTGATAGATAAAATCGGCAGGGTATTCATTACTCGCATGAATTCCGCCCACCTTAGCTGCGGCCAAATATACTTGATCGATCTTATGATCGAGAAAAAACTGATTGGCTGCCTGCTGGTTCGTTAAATCAAGTTCATCTCTGCTGGCTGTGATAAGGATATTAGTGCTATCTTTTTCCAGCTGCCTGATGATGGCTGAGCCGACCATGCCATTATGCCCTGCTACATATATCGCTTGGTTCATAGCTTACTCCGCTGACACAGGAATATCATGACCATGCTGCTTAAGCAAAGCATGACGTTGGGCAACCCTCAAATCCTCTTCCACCATTTCAGCACACATTTCTTGCACTGTAATTTCCGGTGTCCAACCAAGTACTTTTTTAGCTTTGCTAGAATCGCCTAATAATGTTTCAACTTCTGCTGGGCGAAAATAGCGTGGGTCAATTTGTATAATCTCATCGCCAACGTTCAATGACGGAGCTTTATTCCCCTCGATAGCCGTTACAAACCCTTTTTCTTCAATACCCTCACCTTCGAATCGAAGCGTTAGACCCAGCTCCTTCGCTGTCCATTGTATAAATTGACGAACTGAATATTGTACCCCCGTTGCTATTACAAAATCGGCAGGATTTTCTTGTTGTAGCATCATCCACTGCACACGTACATAGTCTTTGGCATGGCCCCAATCACGAAGTGCATTCATATTACCCATGAATAAACATTTTTCTAGGCCTTGAGCAATATTAGCTAGCCCACGCGTGATTTTACGTGTTACGAAAGTTTCACCCCGCCTTGGTGATTCATGATTAAATAATATGCCATTACAAGCATACATCCCATAAGCTTCACGATAATTAACCGTGATCCAATAGGCATACATTTTTGCTACGGCATATGGCGATCGAGGATAAAACGGGGTTTTTTCTGTTTGCGGGGTTTCTTGTACCGAACCATATAACTCTGATGTTGAGGCTTGATAAAAGCGGGTTTTCTTTTCTAAACCTAATAAGCGAATGGCTTCAAGTAAGCGAAGTGTCCCCATTGCATCAACATCAGCAGTATACTCAGGTGCTTCAAACGAGACGGCAACATGAGATTGCGCGCCTAGGTTATAAACTTCATCGGGTTGTATTTCTTGCAGTATTCGAGTTAGATTTGAAGAGTCCGTTAAATCACCATAGTGCAGAATAAAGTTTTTATTATCAACATGTGGATCTTGATAGATATGGTCAACCCGTTGGGTATTAAATGATGATGCGCGGCGTTTGATGCCATGAACTTCATATCCTTTTTCCAGCAACAATTCAGCTAAATAGGAACCATCTTGTCCTGTTACGCCTGTAATCAGTGCAATTTTCTTTGTAAGCATTCTATTTGTTCCAATTATTCCTTAGTAGTTAAAATTTCGTCGTCATGTACGTCATATTTAGTGAGCTACACGACAAAGTATAAACTGCTTGCAGTAGCCCCAGGTAAAAAAATTTCCATGCTGACGCTTTGTTAATTAATGAACAGTAGCAAACCTAACTTTTCAAAAAAAAAACATCAAAATGTAATAGATTAATGACAAGGTATAAACAACAGCAGATTTACCTAGTTCATAACTAACCTCTGCACCACAGCCTTAATACTTTATCATGACTCAAATCATGATTTGACGTAGATGCGTAAAACCTAAACATGATTAGGTTATAATTTGGTCGCATATTCTCATGACAACCCCAATCTACTTAATTCAAAAATAAATAGCACCCCGTTATTGGCAATCTAAATTATATTGCTGAAATAACCAACCAACAACAGTTTAAAGAGGTATAGATATGCCTCTCTCTTAGTGGCAGAGGAGCTCGATTAGTCAAACATATGGAAAACGTTATGTTTTCAACGATTATCATAATATTAATTAGTCCGATACTGTTAGCAATCGCTGTTGGCGTAAAGCGAGTCATCACATGGTCCATGTACTATTTAAATAAAAACGTTATGGCATGAATGGTAAGGGATATCATTATCCACTGGTCAAACTCTAGACTAATACCATCTGCTGTGAACTTCATAACCTTTTTCAACATAAGATCCTTCCAAATCAACTAAAGCTAACTTCTAGTTGATTTGGACTTAAGCAATTGCACTCCAAAATAAAAAATAAATCGAGGATTGTGTAACAAGTACCGCTTCCATAAACGTTTAGGCTCGCTACATAAACGAAAAAACCATTCCAATCCAATTCGTTGCATCCAACGTGGTGCATGCTTCTTTTGTCCAGCCATAAAATCAAACGCCGCCCCGACACCCAGCATTACACAGCTTAACTTATCCTTATGCTCCGCCATCCAACGTTCCTGTTTAGGGCAACCAATACCCACAAACAGTATATCAACGCCTGCAGAATTAATCTGTGCGACAACCTCAGCATCTTCCGCCGGAGTTAAAGGCCTGAAGGGAGGTGAAAATTGATAAAATAGTTTTATAGATGAATAATCTTGTCTTAATTTAGCCTGAACTGCAGTCAAAACAGATTCTGACTGACCACCATAAAGACCCATTCGCAAGCCTTTTTTTCTACTTATCGCACAAAGTTCTGTCATTATATCCTGACCGCGTACTTGTGTTGCACCATGATGTCCAAGCAGTTTCTGAGCCCATAACAAAGGCCTACCATCAGGCAATACCATATTGGCTCCATTGACTATCTGCTCAAATTCAGGAGTATCATAAACCTCCATGCACATATGCACATTGGACGCACAAACATATGCACCCTTCTTTTCCGATACCAGCAGTAATGTCTGATCAACAGCCGTTGCGATATCAATCACATTAGTATCCAATAATAGAATCCGCTGCTTAATCACACCCCTCTCCCAATTAAAGCTGTCACGAAAAAACTAAAAGTTTTTGCTGCGAAGTAATGCCCAAAGAAAAGGAACCCGTCCACGAATCCATGCCTTAAGCCAAAGTAATGGCCAAACAAGGCCACCATGAAGCCTAACAAAATACAACCACTCTTTTACTGGCGGTAACTGGCTGATGTCTCGCATTTTTTCCACTCGTTCGGCTATCTTAAGGCTATTATCTTTACAACCTCCAGACTCAGAATTAACCTCACACTCACCATAGACTCCAGGCGCTACCCAACAAGATAATCCGGCCTCTTTTAGACGCAAACCATAATCAAAATCACCCATACTATGCGTATAGATATCACTCAAAATACCAATTTTTGCAACTGCTAAAGTTGGAATCAAAGTAAAATTACCATTAATAAAATCACACTCTAATGGTTTATCAATAGGCTTCATGATGGGTCCATAACTAAGTGGATTAATTCGGCTATGGCTCAATCGTCCGCCATAGGTTGCTCTCTGATTCTCTGAAGAAACCATCGTTCCCAAAATAGCCCCAGGGGTTTTCCCGCTGTCTAGCAAGTTATTATATGTCTCCACTATCTTTGATACGGCACAAGAAGTAATCATTGAATCATCATTTAGCCAAAGATAAAAGTCATATCCAGTTTCCAAGGCATGACACCATGCCAATCGCATACCACCATTCCAATATAATGATCCGTTACCTTGAATAATATGCACCTCTGGAAAGGCAATTGAAATGGCCTCTGTCGTCCCATCGCTACTGCCGTCATCTACTAAATAGATAACCAACAAAATAGAATCAATTTCTTGTTGTTTTTTCAAGCGAGCTATACATTCGAGAGTCTTTTCTCGTCGATTAAAACATGTTATTAGAACTGCTATACTAGTCATTCTTCGACTCAATATTTCTAGATAAGTACTCAGTAGTAATTCCATCAAACAAAGAAATTTCAGGTTTCCAGCCCAATTGGCTATTTGCTCGCTCGATATTCAAAATAATTTCTTGAACATCAAATGAACGTCCCTCGGAGTATTTAACCTTCACATCTTGACCAGTAATTTCACTGGTTAGTTTAATAACATCATTTACTGAATATCCTTGTCCGCTACCAGCATTAAACACGCTACAACTATTACTTTCTAAAGCCATAACACAAAGGCGCGCAAGATCGTCGACATGCAGGTAGTCTCTTACAACAGAGCCGTCACCCCATATTTCAAATACATCACCCAGTTTTAGCTTGGAGAATAAAGTGCCAATCAAACCTTGTACACCAGTATGTCCTTGCCTTGGCCCATAAGGGTTGGCTGGTCGTAATACAACCGGTTGTATACCATAGAGCCGCTGGTACATATTCAAGTATTTTTCAATAGCCACCTTAACAATACCATATGAATTGATTGGATTTAATGGGTGCCCCTCCCTTACAGGTGATGATTCTGGCTCTCCATACACCGTACCACCAGAAGAAAGATATAAAATCCTGCGCAGTGATTTTTCCCTCATCAACTCCAGTAAATGAAGTGTATTAACGAGATTATCATTAACATCAGCAGTAGGATCTAAATTTGATGTACTCGGAGTAGTTGTCGCAATTAAATGGCATACAGCATCTATCCCATTAAGTGCTTCTGCCAGCATGTGTTTATCATTGAAGTTAGCATGTGTGTATTCAACCTGTTCTAACGGTTCACGAAAGATCTCTCGTGAACGATCAAATACACGCACCTTATGACCAGAAGCTAACAGATGATCAACTA
>Ga0075119_1001555_pt1 | contig 10959 bp, 8 predicted proteins | sample AntAceMetag02UK9_FD_69791 | JGI IMG/M metagenome (GOLD analysis project Ga0075119, IMG submission 69791) | Saline lake microbial communities from Ace Lake, Antarctica - Antarctic Ace Lake Metagenome 02UK9 | ecosystem: Environmental > Aquatic > Non-marine Saline and Alkaline > Saline | place... | reverse complement strand
CGGAAGATTTAGAGGACTTGTTAGACGACGGCTCCGAAGGGTGATATAGCTTTAAAGATGACTAAAATCGCTCCAAAACCCGGTCGGTTGCCCACCAATCTGCCCACCACACTCCCCCGCAATCTGGATAACCTACCTCAGACCGCGCCGGACGGTACAATTATGGTCAACGCGGGTAAGTACGCCCGACAATCTGTCCTCACAGCCTTCGAGATGATCGGGGGAACGCGCGCACTGGCCGCATGGGGCGCTGACAACAAAGAGAAGTTCTATACGCGCCTATTCGCCAAAACCATTGCAAAGGACGTTCAACACGGCGCGAGCGACAGCGTTGAGAAGCTCCTGGAGCGGTTAGACCAAGCAGGTCAGGACGACGAAATGACCATTGACGCGGAATTTGAAATGGTTGAGGGAGAGTACGAAGATGGACCAGAGTGATAAGCTCATAGAGGAGATGCTGAAGTTCAGACAGTCCCTACCATACTACTCCAAGAGTTGTTTGAAAATACGGGACAAAGAGAACGAAACCGTACCCTTTGTGTTCAACAGCGCACAACAATACCTCCACCGCCGAATTGAGACACAACGCCGCGAGACTGGGAAAGTAAGAGCACTTGTCCTCAAGGGCCGTCAACAAGGGATTTCGACCTACACAGGCGGCAGATACTATCGAAGGGCCTCTCTCTTTAAAGGCGTAAACGTCTACATTCTGTCACACGAACAGAAGGCCACAGACAACCTGTTCAAGATGGTCTCGCGCTTCCACACGAACAATCCAATCGCCCCGCAGACGGGTAAATCCAACGCCAAAGAGCTGTCATTCGACCTCATGGACAGCGCCTACACAATCGCCACAGCCGGAGCAAAAGAAGGCGGACGCGGACGTACCCCAACACTTTTCCACGGATCGGAAGTAGCGTTCTGGAACAACGCACAAGCACACTTTGCCTCGTCAGTGCAGGGCGTCCCTGACGCACGCGGCACAGAGATTATCCTGGAGAGCACCGCGAATGGCGCAGGTGGGGAATACTTTGAACGCTGGAACCAAGCGGAAGATGGCGACGGCGACTATATCCCCATATTTATACCCTGGATGTGGCAGGCTGAATACTGCCGGGACGTGCCAAAAGACTTCGAGCTGTCCAGCGATATCATGGAAGGCGAGCTGTCTGAGGTAGACTACGCAGAAATGTTCGACTGCCAGATGGGTCAGATGGTCTGGAGAAGGTCAAAGATACAAGAGCTTCGGTCGGTTTCGTTGTTCAATCAGGAGTACCCGGCCACCTCCACACTGGCCTTCCAATCGAGCGACGGCGACAGCTACATCAAGGGACCAACAGTTCTCCGCGCACGTAAGCGCGAGATAATCGGTGGTGGCCCTCTAATCTTTGGCGTAGACCCCGCAGGCGAAGGCGGCGACCGCTTTGCTGTGGCCATGCGCCGTGGACACGAGTGTGAGAACATCGAATGGCGCAACAAGATAACAGCTACGGAGGCCGTGGACTGGATTGACATGCTTATACAGAAGCACAAGCCAGCGCTTGTCAACGTGGACGCAGGCGGATTGGGTGCGCCACTCATAGACTTCCTACGAGCCCGCCGCCCAGAGTACGTGAATCTTGTGAAGTCCATTAACTTCGGTTCACGAAGTCAGCATAAAAACGCAACGCCAAGGAAGCCCGGTCCAAAGCTACGGCGAGACGAAATGTGGATGCGTTTGAAAGAATGGCTAGAGCTGGAGGAAGGCGTGAGCATCCCGGATATCGACCTGCTCCAGTCCGACCTCATAGGCCCCAAGAAAAAGCCAAGCCATAACAATGACTTCGCGCTGGAGAGCAAAGACAGCATGAGAGCCCGCCAGATCAGGTCGCCCGACTTGGCCGACGCATTGGCATTGACCTTTGCAAGTCTGCGGATTATTGAGAACTTTACAGAACGTCAAGGCGGTGCTACATACGGCAACGCAGTTGACAAAGGAATGGTCACAATCAACAGCCAAGGCACTATCATCGAAGGTGGTACAATGCTAGGCGGCAAGAATGGATGGATGGGATAGTATGCCAAAAAGAATGACTAAACGGGCGAAGACAGATACCCGCACCATCTCACCAGACAAGTACGCTCCCAAAGGCTTTAAAGACGAGCAATCGTATCTCGAAGATATGCGGAAGCGCTTCTCGACCGACATCTCCGCCGACAGCGACAACCGTGAAGCGGCCCTAGAGGACAGCCTGTTTGTCGCTGGGGACCAATGGGATGCTCAAGTAAAGGCGCGTAGAGAACGCGAGAACAAGCCCGTCATGACCGTCAATCGCCTCCCCGCCTTCATTGGGCAGGTCGTAGGCAACCGGCGCATGAACGAAACTGTCATCAAAGTCACTCCCGACATTGGCGGCAACAAGAAAACAGCACAACTACGCCAAGGACTTATACGCGGTATCGAGAAAGTGTCCCGCGCCGACCGCGCGTACAACAACGCTTTCCAGAACGCGGTAATCTGTGGCATCGGTAACTTCCAACTGTCCGTTGACTACGCCTACGACGACGTGTTCGAGCAGGATATCTGCATCAAGCCAGTCAACAACCCCCTCGCAGTCGTATGGGACGCCAACTCGGTAGAACCTACGGGCGCGGACGCGGAGCACTGCTACATCATTGAGGAGGTCGCCAAAGCTGACTTCGACACAGCCTATAAAGGCGCAAGCACCGGAGACCTAGAGTACGACAGCGGCCTCACTGAGAACATTGCTGGTGGCTGGTACGAGGACAGCACTATCCGTGTCGTCCACCACTGGGCGATGCAGTACGAGAAACGCATTCTATGGCTCATGATGGACGGAGACGTCCGCGACGTAACCGACATTGATCCTGTTGAGAAAGACGAACTCCTAGCGGAAGTCGTAATCGACGACAAAACGGGTGAGCCCTACAGCCGCGAAAGCTGGCGCTCATCTTGCACACTGCACATCTGCACAGGCACAACTATCCTAGAAGGCCCGTACACTCTTCCAATCAAGCGTGTTCCAGTGTTCCGTGTCCCTGGTTGGGAGATTGACACCGCCTATGACCGCCAGCGCTTCGGTATCGTTCGCTTTGCCAAAGACCCGCAGCGGATGCACAACTACTGGCGCTCAGTTATTGTAGAGAAGCTCATGCTCACTCCGAAAGCGCCTTGGGTGGCCTCAGACGAAGCCGTCAAGGGACGTGAAGAACAGTGGCGCAACGCACACCTGTCAAACGACAGCCTTCTCGTGTACAACGGGGAAGCGGCAACGCCTCCGCAACGCACTCCACCGGCACAGATGGAGGGAGCACTCATTCAGGAAGCCGGAATGTCCTCTCAGGACATGAAGGACGTTACCAATCTTCACGAAGCCTCTATGGGTATGACCTCCAACGAAGTCTCAGGCAAGGCAATCCTAGCCCGCCAGAAGATGGGCGAGATCGGCTCAGTCGTGTTCCTCGACAACCTCGACATGGCTATCGAGCAGTGCGGTGGCGTCATAAATGACCTAATCCCAACGGTTTACGACACGGAACGTGTTGTGAAGACAATCGACGTAGACGAGTTTGGCACAGAACAAGAACAGCTCCAGCTCATCAATAGCGAAGTTAGCGATGACAGCATCGACATCACAGTCGGTAAATACACCGTCACTGCCCACACAGGGCCGTCACAGGTCACCCGACGTCTAGAAGCGGCGGAAGGTATGCTGAACATGGTCAACGCCATGCCGGACTTCATGCAGGTGGCAGCTCCAGAGATTGTGGAAGCACAAGATTGGCCAGGCGCTGGCAAGATCGCCAAACGCCTCCGCACAAAGCTCGGAATGGTCGAAGAGGAAGACATGTCCGACGAAGAGAAGCAGGCCGCGCAAGCAGCAGCCGCACAAGCTCAGAAGCAGCAGCAGATGCAGGAAGCAGCCTTCATGATGGAACTCGAAGAGAAGAAGTCCAAGGCCGCTCTGAACAACGCCAACGCCATGAAGGCAGAGGGCCAGATTAAGGCCGCTGTGGTTGACATGGTGGTTGCGCTCCAGCGCGTCCAGAACGAAACTGACCGCGTTGAGTTAGACGCGATTGACTTAGCCGCCAAAATAGAGTCTATGGACGTGAACGATGGCCGCTCGGTCGTACAGCTCGCCCTAGAGCTAATGGAAATTGAAACCGCACCGATTATAGGAGAACTACAGAATGACCTCGGAGACACAGGACAACCCACAGGAAGCACCGGACCCGTTTAAAGACTTTATCACGGAGGCCGTGTCAGACGGCAAAGTCGTATTTGAGCAGAACCAGCCGGACCCCGCCGACAAGCCGCGCGATTGGGACCAGTTTGACAACGATGGAGATGACGATGACCCCGCCGACACCGATGATGGAGACGATGCTGACGATGATGGAGACGACGAGGGCGCGGATGATATCGGCAAAGATGCCTCCGACGATGACGACGGAGATGACGAACCCAAGCCCAAGAAACGTCGCAAAGGAGCTAGAGCACGCATTGCGGAACTTACAGCGGCGCGTAGACAGGCTGAAGAGCGGGCAACTGCCGCTGAAGAGGCTTTAAAGGCCAAGGACACGCCAGCAGCCAAAGCGGACACCAAAGCGGACACGCCTCTGGAAGTTGACACCTCCGACCTCACCCTCCCAAAGGCAATCGACTTTGACTTCGGCGAGCTGGACGCCGGCTATATGGAGCAGATGGCCGAGTACAAGGCTGAAGTGGCCTTCCGCCGCCGTGAAGCTAAGGCTGAAGTGTCCCGCGCCGAGACCGCCGCCGAGACCACTCGCCAGGAAGCCGCTGCAACTTTGGAAAAGAATTTCCTTGACAACGTGGTAAATCCCGGTAAGGACTTGTACGACGACTTCGATGACGTAGTTATTGAAGGCGGAAAAGCTGGTGATTATCAGCTCACGCCCACCTTGGTCAATTTGATCGCCGAGAGTGACGCAGGCGCAAAGATCATGTACCACTTCGCCTCTAATCCAGAGGAGTCAGAAAAAGTGGCGAATATGTCTGTTGAACGACAGGCAGCTTACTTCGGGCGAATGGAAGCCCGCTACTCTCCGTCCGATGAGGACGCACGTAAGTCTAGACGCACGAAAGCGTCGAAAGCCCCTAAGCCACCACGAGCGAAGTCTCGCGGCAAAGGTTCAGGTAAGAAAGATAACGCAGCAACCTCCGACTTCTCCGCGTTTGAGCGGATGGTCAACTCGAAAGGATAAACTACCATGGCTAACAGCTTTTTGGACGCCCAAGTATACGTTAATACGATGCTTCTTCTGGTGAAGAACTCATTGGTTATGGGTCGTCTCGTCAACTCGAAATTCGTCAATCAAGTCACCGACGAGAACGGCTTGTCCGTCCGTCAGAAGCGCCCATCGCGCTTTGTGGCAAAGACTGGCGCCACCCTGCAAGAGCAGGACAGCATCAACGGCTATCAGGACATCTCTGTGGACCAATACAAGAACGTCCACCTCGGTGTCGGCGACATCGAATACGTCACCTCCTACAACCAACTGGTTCAGGATACCAACATGAAGTCCGCAGCTTCAACTCTCGCGCATGAGATTGACGGCTACCTCCACACGAAGACGAAGCGCTTCTCTAACTGGGTCGGTACCCCCGGCAACGTTATCGGCGCTCCATCTGAGTTCAACCGTGGCCCAGAACGCCTCGACCTCCTCGCTGTCCCTGACAGTGACCGTGGCGCAGCCCTGTTCACCACAGACGCCTATGGCATCTCCGACACCCTGATCGACAACAACTCGCTCTCAGGTGTTGCGAAAGACGCGCTGACTAAGAACCGTCTCCCAATGCTCTCCTCAACAGAAGCATACCGGACGCAGATGAGCCAGCAGATCACCACAGGCACACGTGTTGCAGCAGCTACCACACTGGTCAACGGCGCAGCACAGAACGTCAACTACCGTACCGTCAAGGACAGCATGATCCAAGACCTGGCTGTGGACGGCGAAGCGGGAACCTACGCGGAAGGCGACGTATTCACCATTGCTGGTGTGTTCGCAGTCAACCCGCGTACCGCACAAGCCTACGACTACTTGCAGCAGTTCACTGTTGTGACGGCCCGTACTGGCGCAGGCGCACTGTCAATCACTCCAGCGATTATCGTACCGGGCTCAGGCGCAGGCACAGACGTTGACGTGAACACAGCCTTCGCTACGGTTAGTGCAGCCCCAGCGGACAACGCAGCGGTCACCTTCTTGGGTGCCCCGTCTACACCGTTCCGCTACAGCACAGCGTTCCACAAAGACGCTATCTCGATGGTGTTTGCGAAACTCCGTATGCCATTCACGGGCGAGGCATCCTTTGCTACCGACCCTGACACTGGCGTATCTATCCGCTACTGGCGCGGATCGGACATCGCTACCGGGAAGCACATTCACCGTTGGGACACCTACTACGGTGCAGCGGCGATGGACCCACTCTTGGGCACACGTATCAGCGGCTCGTAAGCCGACTGGGACTGAAATTGGAGAAGGCGGCGTAAAAACCGCCTTTTCTTTTAACCTTTAACCTCATAGGAGACAACGTTATGGCTAACCCAAAATACGGCAATCAAAACTACGAATATCAACCATTCCCAAAAATGGTGTACCGTGGTGATGAGCAGCTCATTGTAGACGGAGACGAAGCACTCGAAGCGGCGCTAGAAGACGGTTTTGAAGACCGCACATCGGAACGCACTGCGGCCAAAGCGCCGAAGAAAGAGGCAACACCAAAGCTGGCACCAAAGCCCGCTTTAAAGAAAGATGGACCCATCTCTCTCTAGCTTGCATAATCCGCCCGCATAGGATACATAGGAGTTCAAGAATTGGACAGGAGCTTTAAATGACCACTGCGAGCGAAATTATCACCCGCGCCTACCGTGACCCAAACATCATCGCCGTTGGAAAAACGCCAACGACTGCGGAAGTCACGGAGGCGCTACCTCTTTTGAGGACCATCATACGGAACGTCTTTGGACGTAAGGTGGGGGAGTTCGTTGACGATTGGCCAATTGGCACGTTCTACACGGCCCCAAACAACGCCCAGTACCCGTTCTACGTGGACAACAGGACGCCCTCGCAATCCACATGGGCATATCCGCCGCAGAACATGCGGATATTGACCCGCCTATCCGCCGCAGCCACGGTGTACTTCGAACCGTACCCAGACGACGGCGCTCAGATGATTGTGGTTGACAACGGCAACGACTTCACAACCAATCCCCTGACGATTGACTTCAACGGGCGCGCTGGCCTCGGTAGCGCAACCGCGACAGTTCCCGTGAGGTCCCTGACGATATCAGCCGCTCCAACCTCACCTATACACTTCGTCTACCGAGCCGACCTTGGCCGTTGGGAGTGGATCGCTGAGATCGACACCACAGGCACAGGCACAGAGAACATGCCACTGCCAGAAGAGTTCGACGACTGGTTCTCTATCTCTCTGGCCGCACGTCTCGCGCCTCGCTACAGCAAAGAGCTTAACCCGCTACTCATGGCCGTCGCAAACGACCTAGAGCAGCAGATGGAGACACGCTATCGCCAGACAGCACGTGTCAGCGTCCACGGACGCGGCGAAGCGCAGAACACCATCCAAACAGTGGGCGGACACTATGACTTCTCTGGAGACCTGATGTAAAGATGGAACTACCACTCGGCAAATCAGCGTATGAACGCAACTACGGGCAAATGCCTCCAATCAGGTTGGAGAACCGTTTCTTCGAAGAGAACCCAACCGACCAACAAGGCGGTGTGGCTCTTTTGTCACGTCCTGGCACCACCAACCTGACAGGTTTCGGGGCTGGACCTGTACGGGCACTGTTCTCGCTGGATGGTGTATTCGGTGGAGACCTGTTTGTCGCCTCTGGCGTTGACGGCGCGCTCTACAGATACAGCCGCGACGGACTTACTAAGACGGCCCTGGCCGGGACCATCGCTGGCTCTGGCTACCCGACTATGGCGGCTACATCTGCCTACCTGTTCATCACGGACGGCACCACGCTACAGTACTATAACGGCGTCGGCAACTTCGCCACGAGTGACCTCACAGTCACAGTCAACGCCATCGACGGCGAGACCGTCACCATCGGCGCTGTAACCTACACGTGGAAGACCGCGTTGACACCGACAGCAAACGAAGTCCTAATCGGCGTGGACATCGACACCAGCTTACAGAACCTCGCTCTGGCGACCCTAGCCAACGGCACAGGGGCAGGATCGGTGTACGCAGCCGCCACAGTACCCAACCCAGCGGCCTACGGCGAACAGACAACCACAGGTGTCATGCTGGCAACAGCAGTACTCCCCGGCGCAGCCAGCAACTCAGTGGCGACCACAGAAACAATGAACAACGGATCATGGACTGGGGCAACCCTCTCAGGCGGCACAGCTAACGCTTTAAATGGCATCACCACCCCAGATGACGTCGCCATTGTCTCCCTCGCTGTCATAGCGGGTTACGTCTTGCTGGTGACCGCGCAGAGTGACAAAGTGTACTGGATCGAGCCCAACATCACTGGCGTAGACCTTCCGGTCATAAACCCATTGAACTTCTTCACCGCCGAACAGCTCCCCGACCAACTATCGCAGGTCAAGGTAGTCGGTGACGAGATATGGCTCCTGGGCGTGGACGGTTCTGAGGTATGGTACGTCTCTGGATCATCCGGCGTCCCGTTCGACCGGATCAAAGGACGCGCATTCTCACGAGGTATCGTGGAGGGCAGTGCGGTTGCTATCGGAAGCAAGATATTCCTGATTGGCAATGACGGCGTTGTCTACAAGACCGGACAGGGCTTGCAGCGTATCTCCACTCATGCTATTGAAGAAAAAATTAGAGCCCAACGTAAAGCGGAGAGGAACTCCTAGATGACTGCTATTTTTGAAGAAAACTTTGAGGTATACGGCACAGATGAAAGCCGATTGCTCGAAGGTATCTGGGCGGAGACTGGCGGAAACGTTGGCCTATCCGTACCGGCTTGGGAAGAGGAAAGCCGCGTTTGGGGAGCTCTAACAGGGTCCTCCTACACAGTTCGCGCCGTCCTGGCCGCAGCAGCTACATCCATGGGCGTTTTCCAGATATTCCGGTTCTCAGAACTGCCTGTAGACAACTCCATCGCCATCTCCAACATCCGTAACGGGTCGAACGCCACCATCCTATCTCTACGGTGCTCTCCAATCGGACACATCGAAGCATACAACAGCGCGGGAACGCTTCTCGGCTCGACCTCAATCCCACCAATCGTGGCGGGTAGTTCTTTAAAGATACAGTATCAGGCTGTCTTCAACGCTGGCGCTGGGACCCTGGAGGTCCGCGTTGGGACCGTAGGCTCTGGCGCTCTAACCACCGTCCTGAACCTAACCGGACTGACCATGGCCGGGACGGCGGCACAGGTTGGCTTCACTAAAGGCTCCACAGCAAACAGCCGCACACTCTGGGTAAAGGCCATGGCAGCCTACTCCCTCGCAGGCACGTACAACAACAGCTGGCCAGCTATCACAGACGTCGTTACAATCCTACCCGACGCTGATACAGCCGTGGACAACATGACCGCTCGACCGCGCAAGATATTCGGTTCGGGCATCGCACAAATCACTGCCTCCGAAGGCTATTTCTCAACCCCTACAGCGGCTATTCTGCAGCTCGCAGCTGGCAGCTTCACGTTCGAAACGTGGGCACACTTTAAAGGGCTACCCGTATCGACGGAGAGTTTCTTCATCGGGGGCCAGTGGCGACAGAGTGATAACGACCGCTCCTACCAGTTAGTCCTGAACGGGGCCAGCGTTAACGGAGGCGGTCTACAGTGGCAGGTCACGACTGATGGCACCACAGGTACGCTCACAACCGTCCACGACATCAACTGGACGCCAGAGATTGGACACAACTACCACATCGCAGTCTGCCGCGACGGCTCGACCTCACGTCTGTTCATCGACGGCGTTCAACAGGGCGTGGACGTAACTGACAGCGCCACCTACTTCACTCCGACCAATGAGTTCTCCCTCATGTGTGAGCGGGATGCAGGCAACCTGGGTATCGCAGCCACACTCACGAACGGCTTCCTAGACGAGTTCCGACTAACGAAAGGTGTGGCACGCTACACCGCCAACTTCGCTGTCCCTACAGCAGAGTTCCCACGCAGCATCGGAGCGGGTGACGCGGACTTCGCCAGCGTGTCCCTCCTCCTCGGATGGGACGGGGACCTGATCGACGACAGCAGCAACGCCAATGTCATCTCCACACGCGGCGCGAGCTTCTTCACAGTAACCGATGGCGTATCCAACTACCAAGTCGTGGACAACCTCGACCCAGTAGACGACGCATACCTAGAAGCGGCGCTTATCTCAGCCACAGGCATCCTCACGATGAGCGGACTGCCGCTCGACACAGAGACGATCACAGTCGGCGCTACGGCCTACACGTGGAAGACAGCCCTCTCTGCCGGACCAACCGTGGCCAACGAAATCCTCATAGGTGCAGACGTGGCGGCAAGCCTAGTCAACCTACAGGACGCCCTGAACGCGGGCGATGGCATCGGTGTACGCTACAGTACAGGCACCACAGCTAACGCCTCGGCCACAGGCGCAGCAGCCACACCTACAGCCACGCAGCTGAAAGCTTCAGCAATCATCCCCGGCACAGCTGGCAACTCAATCGCCTCGACCGAGACTATGACGTCAAGCGCATGGGGAGCATCAACTTTCGCAGGCGGTCTGAACCTACCTGGAGCTACTGAGTTCAACATCGGCAACCTCCCCGCCACGGCCACAGGCGTCCGCTGGATCGGCCTACGCAACCGCTCATTCATATCAGGCGGCTCTGGCAACCTCACGGCTTCTATCGACGTCAACGCGGCGGAAACAGCCGGAGCATCACGGGCGATGACCACATCACCAGTCTTCTATGTGGACCGCTTTGAGGAAGACCCAGACACGTCAGCGGCACTA
>Ga0075119_1001554_pt1 | contig 10961 bp, 6 predicted proteins | sample AntAceMetag02UK9_FD_69791 | JGI IMG/M metagenome (GOLD analysis project Ga0075119, IMG submission 69791) | Saline lake microbial communities from Ace Lake, Antarctica - Antarctic Ace Lake Metagenome 02UK9 | ecosystem: Environmental > Aquatic > Non-marine Saline and Alkaline > Saline | place... | reverse complement strand
TTGGTCGTTCCATCTTTCATTTTAAGCGATTTAGCTTTAGTTATCGCATCGTTATATTTACCCATGACAAACCTTTGTTACAATTAAGCTGTTCGTTGCCACACGTAAGCGGCAAGATAAGGGTTTAGTATGCTGTGAGCACCACCACCTGCATTAGTAGTAATCGCACTTGTAGCGCTTCCGTCTGCCGTAGTCGCCGTTGTTCCCGTATCTCCAAGCCTTGCGGCAGAACCACCACTAGCGCCACCCGTGTTAGTCGCTATAGCGTAGGTTAGGTCTGGTATTTCTGCAGCGGTAAGCGTGTGTGTAGCCGCCCCCCCCGTTGAGCCTGCCGAGTATGTCCCGCTAGCGCCTATAATAAATTTATCGGTAATAGCTGACCACGTACCAAACCCAAGAAGCGTTGCTGGGTTAGTTGAATTGGTCACGTTAAAATACAAACTGCCAACGGGGTAATTTAAAGCCGCAACAGACGCAGCGAATGTAGCAATTGCAGTAAATGCAGGGTCGGCATCCGCGCCGCCTGATAACAATGGATCGCCTGCTGTACCTTGCGTTGTTAGGAAACCGAAACCGTCATCCGCCGCGTTTTGAATGGCTAACGCGCCCTGCTTGCTACTGGTAAAGTCAGGTAACTTTGCCCCCAACTCATAGCCAGTTTCGCCAGCATTTACTTTTAGTAACTTAGTTGCGTCACCAGAGCCAGCCTCCGGGAGGTTAACGCCCGCCGCACTTGCAGCCGCCTCGTCTGCGCTGGTAGATGCGGCACTAGCAGAGACTACAGCCGCCGCAGCACTAGAGCTTGCTGCGTTTTCTGAGCTTAATGCCGCCGCTGCACTAACTCCCGCCGCCGCCGCCCCCGCAACTAAATCTGTATTGGTAGCCCCCACCTTAAACAAACCCGTAACCCCATCAAAGACCAACACCGCATCATCAGTAGGCTCTGGTAAGGTAGAGGCTGTGGTTGATGAGGTGGCGGGGAATTTGAGGGAGCGGTTAACTGCTTCGTCAATGTCCTGCGACAACCCCACCGCCCTATCTATAGCCGTTTCAACCGACTTGGCGGGAAACTTCGATCCCGTAGGAAGTACAACGGTTTGCGTTTGGGCCAAGGCCCTGCGTATCTGTATATCTTGCGTAGCAGATGGGATTTTACCAGCAACCGTTTCAATGCTTGCCGTGCCATCCACCGCTATAGTTACAGCGTAATGCGTTGTTAATGTCAGGGTTTCCTCAAGAGCGTCCGTGGCTCGTGTAATAATCTCCACCACCAGATCAGCAGCAGTAAAAGCCTTCGCTGAAAAAGCAAACGTGTCAGTGGACGCATTACCCTCGTACCTAAATTTGATTGCTGCATCTGATATGGTCATAATGTCCTCTGTGTTTAATCTACATTAAATTGTTGTGTTACTCAACACCTACTCAACCGAACCCGCCGACCAACCAAGCACGCGCTTCGCTCCCGTCAACACTTCTCTTCCGTCATTTGTTTGTGTCCCCTCCACTATTTCCACAACTCCAGTTGCCGCATTAAATACTTGCTTTACTGGCTTGCCCGTAAACGTCCCCACACCTTCCGCAATTTCTTGAAGAGATTCAAGTAAGTCCTCCATATCGCTAGATTTTATTGCGCTTACTATCCCTTTTTCAATTTCCTCCAAACTAGAAACAATTGACCTATCACCCCAGAAATATTCTCCCGTCAAACTTGCAAGAGCATTTGCTGCTAAATCACCAAGAACAAACACCCCATTAAAAGAACCTAATAAACCCACCCTCAATTGGTGGTCTCCTTCCCATTCAAACCCATCAGAAACAAACTGAAACAAAGAAGGTAAAATAAAATGGTAAATTGCTATTTTTTTATAAAACTCCTCTTTTGTTATTTCCTTTCGCCTTATTTGCCTTATAGCCCTCATTTCGGCCCGAAGGTAGGCGTTAGGAGCAGACATAAACATTGTCATTGTTCGCGCAAGCGCCCCACCTCGCTGCAACTCTGATTGCTGATCTATATCCCGTGACTGCTGCGTAGACGACACCTTAGTTTCAAAAACACGTATCGCTTGATCGAGTGTCTTGCCTTGGTCTAGGGCGTGCTTAATTACAGGCCACCCGCCCAAGTAAATACCCCCCCGGTCTCCCATGCGAACAAACGACAGAAGAAACTCATTAATGCGTGCGTTGTGGCGAAGCCCCTTGAATAAAACCTCTTTTCCAGCTTGCGCCTGCTCCTGCTCGACACTTGATCCACGCCCCCGCATTAAATTGGTTTCAGACATTAGTGCAATTACTTTTTTCCTATTTTTTGCAAAATCAGCCATGCCAGCCACAAAATCTTTTATTGGCATGCTATCCGCTAAAGCAATAAATGAAACTATCTGTTTGGCTGCAAGGACAGGCTTTGCAGCCAGAACAGACGTAGCAAACGCGCCGTTTAAATAGTCCACTATTTTTTCTATTCCTACGCTACTGCGAACGCCCCCCCTTGTAAAGTCAGCTAAGTAGCCGTCTATAACGCCAAGCATGTATTTGCCATTCTTTGCCTCTATTGACTTCCTAACTCCTACATTTCCAAACAAGCCGTTCAACTCTTGCACCTTTTCCGCAAGGTGTATAAAATGGCTCATTTCCACAACGTGCCTTTGAAAAACGGCTATATCAGATGATTTTTTTAACGCCAGAGTACTAGCTACGCGCGACTTTAAGCTACCCGCAGATACAGACCGCCTATGCCCCGACTCTTTTAGAAACTCATCCACAGTGCTTTCATTTTTGACCTGTCTTGATATAGGGCTATATGCTTCGTTTTTCGGAAGATTAACACCGTAAACCCTAGAATAAACCTCGTTTATTTTCGGATAGAATTCATGATATATTTTCATCTGCTCGCGGGCAAACTGCTTTTCTTTTGCGTCTAGCAACTCAAATATAGCCTCTTTCATTTCCGGCGTAATCCCGTTACCTTTGCCGTCGCGGAACTCTTCTTTTGTTAGTTTTCTAGTTAACCCCTCAATTAGTGTAGGGTCTTGAAACTCCATCCACAGTTTGCGTGCTTGTGCTACCGTATATTCCAGCCTGACCTCCACGCCAGCCGTATTAATAAACCGCCTTTTAGCTAGCTCTACATTTGTGTCAGAATCTTGCTCGAACTTTTTTATTAACGCCTTGCCTTTAACACCAGAAGCATTTTCCGCTGCATTTGCTAATTTCTCCGACAAAGCCAACACAGTTCCTTTTGCATCCTGCAATAATTCAGTAATTTGCAAATCATCGCGCAACCGCCTCCCCCGCCTCATCTTTCCCAGCACAACATCCAAAGTGTCAAACCATCCGTAACTTTTACCGACAAAGAACGCTGATGTATTTCTCTTTATTTTTTTGATCCTGCCGTTTAAAGAGGTGTTGTCTTGAATATTGATGTTTTCCCCCTCCGTCACAACATCAATAACGCCATCTTTCAAAATTGCGTTGCGCTCTCGCTTTGCGAGTAATGATTCTTTATTAGCAAGCTTGCCAGTTTCTTTTAACGAGCGCACATCTTTAAGTAGGTCATTTAATTCGTCAATAGGTGCGCTCGCTCCATCAGCAACCAACGCCAATACCCTGTTTTCTAGGGCTTCTTGCGCGGTTGGGAAACCCTCTATTTTAGAAAGGCTCTCCTCTAGCTGTGCAGCCGCATCGCCCTTAGACAGCTTGAAAATGTTACGAATAAGATCGAGTGCTTCTTGTATCTCGGGTGTGAATTTCCCCCGTGGTTTTCCGCTTTGTTTCGTAATTTTGATTGCTGACAGCTCCTTTTTAAGCTGCCCACGTAGCTTTCTGCGCGCCTCCCTCTCTAGCAACTCAGAAACTCGCGCCTGAATATCATCCAACTTCTTAACTAGCTGGTCTGCGGTCTGTATGTTCTTGATGGTGCTGATAAACTTCGCCTTATCCTCCGCCTGCAAACCAGAGCTGTCGAGTAGCTTTACAATCTGCGCTTGTGCGTCTTTGATTTCAGTCTTGGCAAGCTGCTTTCCTTTCTTAATGCCAGCCACAAAGGTTTTTAACTTATCGGCGAATATTCGGGTAGGCTTCTCCTCCACCTTCTTTTTCTTCTCTGCCAGCCTTTTTGTAGAAGATGCCGCTTTCTTTTCCTTAGTTAGAATCTGGCGGTTAAGTTTCTTATTTACAGCCACACGCTCACGTGCAACCTTTAACGCCTCGCGGGTAAATGAGATGCCTTGCTCAGATAGGGCTTGATCCAGGTTAAGCAATAAAGTGTCTAATTCCTCTAGCTGCTGGGCATCCCCTATATCTAAAGCAGAAAACACCTTGTTGCCGTCGAAGTCCTGTGAAAACGCATTAAGAAACTCAGCCTCAGATGGTCGCTCCTCAAAGAATCCCGCCTGCACTGCGCGCTCCCCCATCTCATCTAGGGTTATGCCTCCTTCGTTAATGATGGTGCGCTTGTTCTTGCCAACACCTATAGCCATTAAGTCCTCCCTAAAGTTGGAGATTCCCTCATTTAACTGCACGAACTCCGTTAAACCCAGTGGCTTCTTTATAGCTCTTTTTATCTTTAGCGCCTCTGCTGTTTGTTCTAATAGCGTGGCAGTTTCTTCGTCCTCAATAACCGATGTACTTTGGATTTCCTCAATATCACGCAATAGTGACACTTCAATGTCATCCGTTTCCGCTTGCACGTCACCCAATATACGTTGCTGCTCGTCACTCATCTGATCTTTAATGAATTGGACGGCCTCAGTCTCTCGCGTTATTGCCGACTCCACACCACTTTCTGCAATGGCTTTTGTTATATTCTGGGCGCGTTCCGCCTCTGCTTTTGGTGGCGCTCCTATCGGGGAGTTTTCCTTTTCTATTAACATGGTCATCCGAGGAACCGCCTCTGACGCTACCACCGCCGCCTTTATCGCCTCAATCTCGACCTTCTTTAAGCCCGCCGTTTTTGCCCTCTTTTCAGATAAAGACATAACCGTAGCGACAGGCGCACCAATAACCCCACCAAGCAAGGCAGAGTAAGCCACGTCCTCCGCAGCCTCCATAAGTGACGTATCGCGCACGCCCGTTATATTTGTTATGGCCTCTTCTGCTGCTGTCTGTGAGCCCTCTTGCAAAGCCTCCACAAGCGACCGCTTAATAACCTTTTTAATAATCTTATCGCCCGCACCTATTTTGATAAACCTATCAATACCCACTATTTCTAGTGCGCCCTCCACCGTGCCAGCCAAGCCAGCAACGTGTGCCGCATCACTTGGCTTCATGCCCGCCTCGGTGGCCTCTATGTAAACGCTGGAGTTTTGGATGGTTCCGAAAAGAACCGTAGCGGGAACAGTTGATTTTGTTACCGCAGTTAATCCTAGTGCCGTTAAAAGGCTGGTTGACCCCTGGCCCACATCAAACACAAAAGCATCTAACCCGCCAGCTTCCGGCCTTAACAACCCGTTCCTTTCCATCATCGCTTTGTTATTGGCAATCATATCTGTAGCAACTCTTTGCATAGCGGCGTTTGCAGGTAGTGGATTTAATTCATCCTCTACCGCCAAACCTTGCGTTGCTATCCCCCGTATAGGGTCATTTGCCAAAGCTCTCTTTTGGTTCTCCGCAATCTCTTTTAATATCCCGCCCATGATCTGGGGGGCCTGCGCGAATCCAGACTTTACGCCCGTAAAGAGGTGACCAAGCACACCCTCATCCTCTGGCATCTCTGTCATGCCTATAAAGTTATTGGGGTTTTTGTTAGCGCCCGCTACTGTCGCCGAATACTCCACCTCTTTATCGTCGTAGTGGCTGGGAATTTCTATTGTTTTGGATGTGTTCTCGTCAAACACTTTTAACGTTGGGTGTTCTTCTTGCTCTATTGGCTCGCTAAAGAAGTCAGAAGGCAATTGATCCACGCTACCTGCATCTGGCGCAGAGCTAAAAAAACCTTCGGGGAGTTCGTTGATGTTTCCTGACTCTGGTAGCAAGGCCATTACTTAATGACCTCAAATTTTCCGTTACTAAATACCCGGTATTTCCTGCCATCCCCACCCGTCTTTATAGTGAAGTCTTGCGCGGCCTTCGCGTCTGCTGGTAGCTTTGTCTCAAAATGGCCATTTCTACTAACTGTGCCATCCCTTTTAAGATTAGCGTTCGGGCTGTCGGGTAGCGATCTATTAACGGGATTTTCTGCCTCGCCGTACTTAACAAGCACCCTCTTCGCCAATGACTTTAACATTCCCTCCCTAGCCTCTGGGTCTGTTACCTTTTCAATGTCCATCCTATCAGCTTCTTCTATAGCCATCGTTAGCATTTTAGCCTTTAGCGGCGTGTTGCCCTCTTGCCCTGTCCGCTCTAAGTGGTCTTGGATGGATTGGAAGGCGACATCATAAGGCTCGTCACCATCGAAGAAAAAACCCTTATCGTCAAAGCCCTCTTCTGCATTTGTCTTCTCTAGCAGAGGTGTCACGATTTTATTCATAAACGACCCGGCAGTTGATTTATTAATCTCACCGTTTGCCTCAGCCGCCATCACTTTATTTTGAAATCTAACAAGGCTTTCAAGGGAGCCGGAATATTTAATCTTGCCCTTTTTCTTTTCAATCTTTAAATCGGAATAGCCTTGCGCTAGCTCTACAATCGCCTCTTGCTGTTTGTCAATAGACACGGGATTACGCTTTAATAAACTCTTACGCATGGACGTAATCGCCTCCGAGTCTGCACCGCGACGCTCTAACTCCGTCAAGTCTGCAAAAGTCAGCTCACCATTTATATGCTTGTTGTATGTCTCTGTATTCGTTGTGGCAAAGGCCATGCTCCTCTCTGCCGCCGCTTTATCGTCCAAGGCTTCAAACGCAGCAACTGCTTTTTTCTTAAACGAGGACTTTTGCTGGTCGTCCATTGCGCCATTGTAATCGCCTCGGTCAATCTGGGTAATTAGCTCTTGAGGGTTGTCGCTATCTAAAACTGCATAGGCATCGTCACGGATGCGCTCGTTAGCCTGCCCCATTAGCGCCGCCTTTTCGCCGGCATCAAGCATCCCTGCGTATTGCTCGTCTGCAAGTATTTTCTTGGCCTCGCGTGGGTTCCTTTCTATCTGCCCAGCCATAAAGGAGTTTATCAACTTCCCGCTTTCTTGGTAGTGGAACTTTGCCCGCTCCTCTGGGGAGTGGCTCGCCGCCATGCCTGCCGTGGTTGAATCAAGGTCTTTTAGCACCTCGGCAAACTCTTTCGGGCTTTTAGATTCATAAGCAATCGGCACCAAATCCCGCGCCGCCTCTTCCGCCTTTGCCGCGAACACCTCCACCGAACGCCTATGCTCCCATTGGGTATTATTCTCGTGTTGTGCCAAATTGTGCGTTTCCATCTGCTTTAGAAAAGACGACTTTTGATCCTCATTCTCTAGCGTATCGGCATATTCTTGTGTGCGCTCCCGCGTTGCCTCTGCCTGCCTTTTAGCGTAACCAACTGGATTAGCCTCATTTTCTTTCTGGGTTTGCGCGTTATAGTCTATGTCATCTTTCTTCTTTCTAATAACAGCAGAATTAACCGCCGTCACGTCATTGGTGTCTTTTATTTTCTGTGTAACCTGCCCACCCAAATCAAATAGTTGGGCCGCACCTCTAGCAGTCGCTCCAGCCGCGCTGATCTGGCTTAAGTCAACCTGATTCGCCACTGGCCTGTCTAACACTAACGCCTTTGTGTAGTTCGGTACTCTCATTACGCCAACCTTGATAAGGAGCCAGCCGCCCCTGTTATGCCATTAATTAAACCCTGCCTGCCCGCTGACTTCGCGCGATCCGCTGTCAAGCGACCCTCTGCCACTTGCGCCTCAGACCTTGCAGAGCCTGACTTCTCTATTTCATCAAGATTCTCAGCGCCAAGCCTTCTTGTTTCCTCGAGCTTCAACAAGGGTGATCCCTCCAGGGTAACGCCACTAGCCAAATACGCTAGCCGTTGCCTATCTTGTGTTTCTTTTATGTTACGCCCTTCTATCTTTAGGCTCCGGTCTGTTTGTCTTTTGGTTTCCGCAGCAGCGTTCGCCGCTTGACTTTCGGCAAACCTTGCTTGCTTCTCGCCTTCCTTATTGGCTTGTATGCCACCAAAAATAGACGCTCCCGCGCTTGCGACTGCCGCAGCCGCTACAATCGCTGTTAATGCCGCCATTTATAAAGCCCTCGTTAAATTGGTCATTCCATCTTCTATTGTATCGCTGTAACCAGCGTTTATTAACTTGTCTATCAAGCCCTTGTGTTTTACTGACGACATCATCAATAAAAAACCCTGATTCTGGCCCTCTTCTATGGTGCGCTCTATCAGGAAATCAACCGATCCAGCCCGCAACTCTTTCGGGGCTGTTTTGTTCGAAACGAAATTTTCTGCCCAACACACACACGAATCTGTGCCATACAAGAAAGACGCAGCTAAATCTACCCCATCCTTTGAAACCACTATTCCCGTCTTTGGTAGCGCTATCTCGGGGAAGGCGGGCCACCCCCAATCCTCCCACCATTGACATAACGTTGGGTAATCTTCCTTAGTGTAATATCTACTTTCCATTAATTGCTCACACTCATATATGGCACTATTAACTGAATATTGCACGGAAACGGCTGATCTTGCGCCACAATTACGCGCTTCTCCCTGCTCCACCCGGCCTCTACCGAGCTACTGCCGCCATTCGTGTATCGCTCTTTCTTATCGCCAGTAAACATCAAAGGCGGCCTATTCATCTTCATTGACGCGGTGCGTTCTTCGATCTGGTTTAAAGAATAATAACCAGTACCATACTTTGCATACAAGGTATTTAAAAACCTAAAGCCCACAGAGTTGACCGACTTCTTTTTAGTCTGCGCCACTCCAGTAGTGCCGCCGCCCTCTAAGTCGTTAGTCTCCAGATAGCCCGTGTAGCCTATACCGATATGGACAACAGAGGCTTGCTCATCAAGGGTAATTCCCCCGGAGGAAACGGTTTTAGCGTCATGCTGCCCCCCATCTGTAACGACGGTAACACTCGCAGCCTCCAGATGATCCAAGCCAGATAACGATCCTGCTGTTAAATACCACTCCCCCGCCGGAATTGCCGTGGTGGCCTCGAAGTCCTCAAGAATTAAACACTCAACCACAGTTGCCGAGGTGTACGTGGTTATTTCCGCGCGCCCCGTTTCAAGTCCTGTAACGGATTTACGCCATATCTGCCGACCAACCATAGTAGCATCAAAGAAACTACCACTAGCTGTAAGCTCAATATCCGTCCCCGTTGTAGCTGCTGGGGTGATTGTAACGCTAGCAGCAAGCCCCGCAGCATCACCATAGTAAGAAACAGCCGAATCAACGTGTATGTAATTCCTTTGGTTTTCAAATAGTAGGTTTTCATATGTGGCCTGATCTACTAATTCAGCCGCCGCCGTGTCTCCGCTTAAATAATCTTCGCGGCGAACGTAATCTACAACATCAGAGTAATACTCTATATAGTACACAGTGGCCCCATTAACCGCCCGAGATACACACTGCCATAGCTGGCTATAATTGTTTACCCTGGGTACGGTTGCGATAGATTTAACGCTCCCGCTTGATGTGTGCCTATGCCAACCAGAAATAGACTCTGAATCCTCGATAGTCATGCCAACCAATACGCCATTGTTTTTGACTGCCCACATAACATTCGGGCGACCCTCTTGATACGCGATCTGGTTAACGCCAGAGCTTGTTATATGGTCAGCAATGGTATTTCTATCAGCGGGCCTATAACTATCAATAGCAGAGTCATACTCAAAGGAGCGTGTGATAAGTGAGTTACTTTGCATATAGAGGATTTGCGACCCCTTATCAATAGGCATAATATCAGCCACGCCATAGGAATTAGTGGGTTTGATTGATATGCTTGATGGAGTTACGACCGCATCTATACCGCCCGTTACTTTAAATATATCTTCAAGTGTACCCACAGAAAGAAAGTTCGACGTTCCCGCTAAGAATAATATGCGACCAACCTTACCCGCTACATCGTATTGTATCCCATCCGTTACACCCGCCGAGCCAAGCCCGAAATCTCCGTAATCCCCCGACTTGGAAAACCATATTCTGTTAGGGTTGTTATTGGAACCGGCATAAATTAAACGCTGCTCATACGCGCCAACCGCAGAGGGCCTATTATTTGCCGTCACCGTTAAGGCTGTTGGGGTGTGGTTAGCTATTGCCCAGTTAGTTACAGAAGTGAATGTAAGCGCCTGCGGAACATATGATGGGTGCGCTATATACATCACGCCATTTAATACCGGGCTGAATTTTAATTGCTTTAAGTCAGCCGAAGCAAATGGCGTTGTTACTTGGGTGATAACCACCACCGTACCCGCTGAATCGTATGTGGTATACGCCGTGCTGTCCACGCCCGCCAGCTCAAATGTGTTTGCGCCAGTGTTAACGTTGGCAACTACATACTCATTGCCGTTAAGCTCCGTCATGCCGATAACGCTGGTAATAAAAATAGGATCACCGTTTGCGTAATTGTCCGCGCCGGAATATGTAACCACGGCAGGATTTGCCTTTGTGACCGCTGTTATTGCCTGTGCCGCTTCCGTTACGCGCCCGTTGTTTCGATAAAACCGAAGCTTTGTGTCAGTAAACTCCATCACGAATGATAATGATTCGCTGTAGTTGAACGTATAAAGAAACGCCTCTTCGTTATTCTGTGTCTTGGCGGTGTATATTGAGCCAGTCCTGTACCGGGCCATACCAGCAACCTCGGTGATGAAGTTCTCAACGCGCCGCCCGCCATTGTAGAACGCCGCTAGGTCGTGCCGCCCGTACAGCTTTGGGCTTAATTCGCCAGCAGAGAAGTCAGGGTATGATACGTTAGCCGAAACCATTAAAAGATAATCCTGTGTGAGTTTCTGTAAGAGCCATTCATGCGGGCCGATCTGTTTTTGCTACGCTCTATCCGCGTGGGTGATCGCTCCTGCCCTGAGATGGCACGGGCC
>Ga0075119_1001550_pt1 | contig 10971 bp, 18 predicted proteins | sample AntAceMetag02UK9_FD_69791 | JGI IMG/M metagenome (GOLD analysis project Ga0075119, IMG submission 69791) | Saline lake microbial communities from Ace Lake, Antarctica - Antarctic Ace Lake Metagenome 02UK9 | ecosystem: Environmental > Aquatic > Non-marine Saline and Alkaline > Saline | place... | reverse complement strand
GGGGGGGCACGATATTGATATCGCCCCAAAAAGCGTATTTTACCCCCCTTATACCGTGCATTTTAATTGTTGTCAAGGAAAAAACTGGGAAAATGAAAGAAAAATTATCATACCATGTGAACGAAGTGTTGTCAAGCAAAAAACTGGGAAATTAGGGAAAAAATAAACCCTGCTAAGCGAGCCACTTAGCAGGGTTCGAGTCTGGCCAGTGATCGTAGGCGATATCACTAGCCAAGGGTAGGTAAATGCTGTAAGATAGAAGCATCACCAAACTATCAAACAGCGGATATATTAATATGGTAGCATCACGCAAGAAAAAAAGCAAGCCTACAAGTAGAGATTTTGAACAATCTTTATTCATATCCGCTAAAACGGGCAGACCAGTAAAGCAGAATAGCAAGGTCGATAAATTACCCGCTGAGGTAGTCTATCGCCATGCTAAAACTGGACAGTTCCTAAAAGAAACATCGCGTAGTAAATATAAAACGGCGACATACAAACCGAAACAAGTTTTTAAAACACGCGAAACTAGCTACTCAAATGTATCAAATGCAACACACTATAAATACGCTATCTATCCGACGTTGCCAAGTGTCACAGCCGCTTTGAAGCTAACAAAGCGACTGCATAAAGGCGATAGAGCATTTTGGCAGATTTTAGTGGAGGCTAATATTGACGATGTTTCTGGCGGTACGAATCTATATAGACTAAATCAGATAACGCCAGACTTTGCGTTTAGTATGCTCCAACGTATCACCAGGTCTATCAAGCGCAAAGCGTACGATGAAAATGGTAACGAGAAAATAGACATAACAGATATCAAGTATTCATTTAATATTATCGCCAAACCTGAGCCTAGAAAAAGTATTACTAAAAAGACCACCAAAAAACGAGCTAGAAAAAAGACCACCAAAAAAGCCCACCAAAAAACGAGCTAGAAAAAAGACCACCAAAAAAGACCACCAAAAAACGAGCCACAAAAAAGGGTAAAAAATGAGCATAAAACCACTTGCACACGCTGAAAATATTACAAAAAATTTTGTAACTTTGGATATCGAAAATAAACCAGACGGAACAGTTTACAGCATAGATACTTGTTGGAGAGATAGTGAAAATGTTATAAAGCATTGTACGCTTGATAACTGGCAAAATTGGTATGAATGGATTTTACTAGAAGCAAAATATGATGATAAATTCAGAACAATTTACGCTCACAATGGCGGCGCTTGGGATTGGTCTAGCTTTGTTGAATACTATATTGATAATCACGATAGTGAGATCATCGATTGTATTATGGCAAATTCGCGAGTCATTGCGATACAGATATATATTTCAGATATTGAAGGTAATTATCGTATCTCATTATGTGATTCACTTTACCTTATTCGTAGTAGCCTTGATAATGCTGCTAATAAATTCCTAGGTAAACGCAAGGTAGAAGTTGATATAAATAATCTATATGAATTAAAGACCAATAATTATAATCTGTATTTAAAGTATGTTTATGCTGATACTGAATTACTGTTAGAAGTTATGGAAAAATTCAGCGAGATTGTACACTATAAAATTGCTCCACTATCTAAACTCGGTTTAACACTTCCATCAACAGCGTTAAAGATTTTTCGCACTACTTTAACGGATGAAATTACTATCCCCCAAAGTGAGACTGTTAAAGATTTTTTAAGGGGAGGCTATAGAGGTGGGCGTGTTGAAGTGTTTAAGTATGGCGAGTTTAATAATATATCTGTTTATGATATCAATAGTTTATACCCTGCAATGATGAAATTTAGCAAGGTTCCTTTGTCCAGCGATGGTTATTTCACTATAGATTATGAATCAAATTCTGTAGGATTTTGGGAAATTGATTTTAAACAGTCTGAAAAATACTTACCAGCGTTGTTAGTAAAAGGTAATGGTGAATATAGCGGGTCTGGCATCTACACAACTGCTGAGGTAAACAACCTAATAAAATATGGCGGTGATTTTGAAGTTATTAATGGCTTCGTGTTTGATGAGGTTGGTTATCTGTTCTCTGATTTAATAACCAAATTATACGATCTTAGAATGACAGATAAATATGGTCCGTTGGGGGAGGTATGTAAACTTATTATGAATAGTTTGTATGGAAAATTCGGCCAAAAAAGTGAAGCTAAACGAATTGCTGTTGTTAATGATATTTCAGATATTAACGATCTATTGAATAAATCGCATAGCGGGAATGATGAACCAGTTTCGCTAACTGAAATTAACGCTGAAAAAGGTATCTACGCTTGGCATGAAAATATATTGACGGTGCATGAACATGTTGGAATTGCAGCAACAATAACCGGAAATGCTAGAGCCTATTTATATAACGCTTTTTGCGATCTACCAAAAAAGTCAATCATCTATTGTGATACCGATTCTATTCATATTAACGGTGAATATAAACCAAAAAATGTTGGCGATAATTTAGGCGAATTTAAAAAGGAATTTTCAGGGTTCGGTGTATATGCAGGTAAAAAGTTATATGCTTTAAAAGATAAAGCTACTGAAAAAATTAGAGTAAAAGGGGTAAGGGTAGCAAAAAATTCAAATGATGACTTGGGCGCTGTGGTAAATTATGATATAATCAAGAGATTAATAGCTGGCGATTGTGTGGAATGTACCTACAAGACGCCAGCTAGTTTTTTGGAAGTTTTAAAGGGTAAAAAATCATGCAAATTCGGAAAGAGAAAAAGACGAATAAGAATGACAGAGAAAACAGCGAATATAAAAGCGAGCTAAAAAATGAAGATGTTGAAACTATGCGTGGTGAAAATTCTGGAAATTCCGGTGATAATTCTAGCTTGGATGATGGCGCTAATAGTGGAGCCGTAACCACGTTATCAGAAGTTGGCGAGTTAATTAACGATGAACCTAGCGTAGATGAAAATGCCATAAATAAAGAAGCTGAAAATAACGCTGCCAATGTTGACAGTGATATATTCGGCGAACCAATTAATAGAGAGGAAAATAACAATGCTACCCCCAATTGTAATAGTTTTACTGCCGACGATACTGTATATGATTCTAGAATCCATACCGCAGGAAAAGACGGAAAAGGAACCAGAAACCAAAATGGGAAATACAGGCGACGAAAAAACGCTAGAAATGGAACCAGTAACACAGGCACCGGAACCAGTGAGCAAGACCGAATCAGAATTGAGCAATGTAAACAAGCCGGACGAGCAGTCGCCGGAAGTATCGTAGTTTTAATTATTGGTATTGGTGGTGAGGAATTTAAAACTAAAGTAGAACCTACAGATGAAATGGCAATGCTTAGTGAAGCGTGGGGCGACTACTTTATCTCACAAGGTGTTACAACGATTCCGCCGTGGGCGATGTTGTTAGTCGCTCATGGTATGTATGTTGCGCCACGTTTGACAATGCCGACCACTAAAACCAGACTACAAAAATTGTATACTTATAGTCGTGGTTATATCAAACGATATTTTGGGGTTTAATTCAATGGCACATTCTGTAGTATGTGGGATAACCGAATCTGGCAAGACGACTATCTGTCAAATTTTTGCTAACGAATTAATTAAGCAAAAAAAGAGTGTGATTGTTGTTGACCCCTATCAATCGCCAAAATGGGGAAATGTAGAGTTTGTAAAAACCGCTGAGGAATTAATAAAGGTTTTAAAAACTCGTAGGCAAGTATATTTTTTCGTTGACGAATCTAGCTTGACTATTGATAGATACGAAAAAACTCTTTATTGGTTAGCTACAAACTCACGCCACTATGGACATAGCGCTTTTTTCATATGTCAACGCGTAACCCAATTACACCCCAACATTAGGGACCAATGCGTTAAGGCTATTATTTTCAAAGTATCAAAAGAAGATGCTAACGTGTTATCCCAAACGTATGCCGACCCTATCGTAGAAAAAGCCGCTAGTTTAAAACAGTTTGAATTCATTAGGGTATCGGGATTCGGCGATACAGTGTTAGGTAAGGTGGACGTTATTAATAGAAAGATTTTGGGAAGATAAATTGTCACTCGAAAATATACTTATAATTAACTCGTTAATAAATGTAGCAACTATTTTGGTTATCATAAGGGGAACAGCTTATATAGTAGGCATGAGGAAAGATATTGATTATGTGTTGAAACGGCATGATAAAATGGAAAGGGAGCTAGATGCTTTTAAAAATACCAACAATTGTAAAGTATAACTATGCAACGTTTTTTAGTATTGCTACGGTTCTAGCGATGTTGCTAGCATTCGTAGGTTGCCAGCCTAAAACTAATTCATACATTAGCGGGCAGCAAATGACTGAACAGGAACTGCGATCAGAATATGAGGCGTTTATTAGCAATGAAAAATTCACTGCCGATCAACAAATCAAAAAATATGAACAGCAAATTTCATCTATAAAAATTGAGGCTGAAAATACAGTCGAAAAATTGGGCTGGAAAATTGATAATAATACCGATCAATATAATATGTCGCTTGAAAGCATTAAAGAGAAACAGCGTAGAATTGACGCTATTTTTAACGTTGCCAGTGATATGGTGATGGTTGTGGCACCTCAAGGCTATGCCGGTATATTAGCTACTTTGTCCGGCATTTTAGCGTTAGGATTAGGTATTGATAATAGACGTAAAGACGGGGTTATCAAAGGGCAAAAAATGGCTATTGACAAAGGCTAGCAAGTTGGTGTATAATAGTGGTCGCAAGGGTAAGGTGCAAATGGTGCATCTTACCCTTTTTTATTTTCTCATTTTCCTATCAATAGGAAAGGGTCTAAAAATGTCTATGAAATCTGTACTTGTTACCGCTGCTATCGCTATCGCCGCCGTCGCTGTTGCTAATCGCGTTCCGGCAATTAAACAAATTTTGGGCTGAATTTAATACCCAAAATTTAACCCCAATAATAAAGGTATAAAATATGGCATCGGCAATGACACAGCAAGTTAGGACTAGAAATCAAAAGACAATTGATTATTCGTCGAATGGATTAGTAACCGAACAGCTAGGGCGTGGTATGTTGTATCGTGAGATTCGCCTGAATCTTACCGGCCAACTTACCGCTACAGGTGGTAACAATACTGCCGCTAAAACAGAAGCTGGCGACGAGTGGGCCTGTATTGATGAAATTCGAATCGTTGCAAATGGTACGGATGAAATTAGGCGCATCGCCGGTAAAGATTTATGGTGGCTAAATCGGTTCATGTATAACCGTAACCCACAAACAACCGCTGCATTGGGTGATGGTTCAACTGCCAACCCAGCTTTTGATAGTATTTTGTGTATTCCATTTTGGTCGATGAATAGCCGAAATTCTATGGATACTTTTTTGGATTCATCCAAAATGTCCGAACTGCGAATTGAAATTAAATGGGCAACTCATGCAGCTATTAACGCTGACGCATCTGGTTTTACTGTGGCTCCAAGTGTTACTGTAAACACGCTAGAAAGTTTCTTCACAACCAATAAGAGGTTTGAAGCTTTCACGAATCAGCGCCTGTATAAGATCATCGAACAACCTACAGGTTCAAACCCAAATTTTGAAATTGAATTTCCCGTCGGCCCAATGTACAGAGGTTTTTTCATTAATACCACGGTTAGCGGTGCTGACGACCCTAACTGCGTTTCAAATGTAAAGGCGTTTTCTGGTACAAATATCTTCCATGATATTGATTGGACTATGCTTAACCAAATTGAGCCAATGTATCTTGGCATTGGTGATACGTTGACTGGTGGACAATACGTCGCTAACCGCCGCTCTGTTGATAGTAACTTTAAAGCGTGGGCGTTGTTTGATTTTTCAACCGATGGTTTGCTAACAGAATGTATAGACACAATCGGTTATTCAGAATTCAAGCTTAGGTTTGAAGTGCTTAAAGCTTGCCAGATTAATATCTATCCTATTCAACTCATTCCCCCACGGTCTAAATAAATAGTCCGAATTGTAACAAATTGAATAGACAGATTAATGGCTAGGCTGAATTAGCCTAGCCATTTTTATAAGGTGAAAAATATGTTTAGTATTGAAGGTATTTTGAATAGCGGTTCGCAGGGCTCTAATATTGTTGATGCCGGTGGTTATTCATTTGGCGATAGTATTATATCACCAACAACCGTTGGTAAAGTTAGCGATGGTAAAACGCTTGGTATGGATTTTACTGGATTTTTTAGTAAGGTTGGGGACGGTGTAATTGATATCGGGTCAAACGTTATTCCACAATGGACAGCTAGCCTGTTTAAAGATCAATCGTCGAAAAGTTTGGACCAATCGACGATGAAAAATGTATCAACAAATGCCAATACAGCTACAAGCGCACAGAACGTGGTCGGCGGTGTTGATAATAAAACATTGCTATTAGTCGGCGGTGGTATTGCTGTTCTCGGATTAACGCTATTCATTGTAAAGGGTTAAAATGTTTACACCGCTCCAAGACGTTATGATATATGATGCAGAAGATCAACAGGCAGTTGAAGCTGCAAAAAACATTATGGATAGCGATAGGGAAAAGACTATCAGCTATAATGAGCCTGTTTTTTGGACGATCATTATTATGGTTTTAATTTCAATTGGAAAGTAACCAATGCAATATTTAGCAGAATTCACAAATGGTTCAACGTATGATACCGCCTATGGCGGCCAACATGGTGTTACTAATGCTGGTGTTTTATCATCCGATGAAATAATGGCAAAGGAATCAAAGGAAAGATTTTTTCCAGGATTAACGCAAGCTAATGCCGACATCCAGAATATGATTAATGGTATTGCTAATCATGTTTACATGCCTACAGATGTTATCAAAGGTGGTTCAAATATCCCCGATGATAATCCTATGTCAAATGGCGAATATAATCAGCCACAAAAATTCGAAGGTGCAACAACTTCGTTTACAGAAGCAGTTGGAATGTTCTGGAATAATATGTTTGGTTCATCCGACGATTATTTTGATAGTATGCGTGAGGGTAATAAGACAATCAAAGAAGTTACTGTAAAAGTTTCTGATTCTTCTGGTCTAACCGAATTAGCTAAAACTGTGACACCTACTTTAATTACAACAGGAAGTATTGCCGCTATTGGCGCTGGTATTTTCGCCTATCTTTATTTTAGGAAATAAACTATGACTTCCGCATTGGCTAATGTAAACTCTAACGCTTCGTCGGGTATTTCTAACGACGTTGGAGATGTTAATAATATTTCTGGCCTTAGTGGTCTAGACGTGTTTCAGTCACTAAATAACGCTGGTCCTGTTTACAATGGTGGGGCTATGTTTAGGAATATTGGGGCTACTCCACAAACCTATTCAACTGCTATTATTTTTGGTGCCGCTGGTTTACTTATTGTAGGTGGTTTTATATGGCTACGAAAAAAGTCTTAGTATTAATTAACGTTGAACCAATGCGACATGAAATACTTGAAACTATATTTCCCGATGAATTAAAGTATATAGACAAACATGATGACCTATGGTGTTGTATTGGTTTCGGGTTCGTTATTACACGCTGCGTAGATAGCGATGGTTATAGGGAATTGCATGTAACACAAGTAACCGGTCGTAATATTGTTGACGATGGCGGTTTAGCGGTATTGTGTGATGTTGCTACTGACCTTAACTGTGAGTATATAACTAACTATCCTAAAAACCCTATACTAAAACGGTTATATAAACGTAATGGTTTTATTGAGCATAAAATTAACGGTGAAATTGAAATGATATTAGACGTTAAAAAATGGAAGGAATCACATGGCTACCAGTGCATCGGGCTCTAAAACTAAATCAAAATATGTATCTAAAACAAGTATAGGTGATATTGGTGTTACTGGGGCTAACGCTGCTGCGTTAGTCGATGTAATTGGTAACAATTTCAATCAACAGGTTAGTTTGAATCAAGCTAGTAATAAAGTAATGGCCGATAATCTGTCGTCACAATTTCAAACGCTTTTAAGTGGAGCTAGTGAAATTGTGGGCGGTGGTGGTGGCGCTAGTGGTATTCCTAGCAGTTTTATTAATAGGGCTATTTCAAACCCTAGCCAAGACGAATCTAATACTACTACTAATCTAGCCTTTATTGGCGGTGCAATTCTATTAACAGTTTTTATAGTGAGGAAATAATGTCAACAGGTATTTCAGCAAGTAAAACTGTATCCGATTATCTGTCAACAACTAACTTGGGTGATATCGGGGTTACTGGTAAAAACGTCGTTGACATGACGTCGATCATGCAGTCCGAAGAAACTGCTAGGGTTGGTATTCAGAATAAAACTTTACAGGATATGTCGTACAATTTGGGTGATAATTTTCAAATGCTATTAAGTGGTTCATCGCAGATAGCCGCTGGAAATAATAGAGTTTCCGCTGGGCAGTTAGGTGTTATTGATACTATGTCGCAAATATCACAGCCGAACCCGACGTCGCCATTTGGAGGTTCAAATAAAGCTGTTTTTATTGGTGCCGCTGTTTTAGTTACTCTTATGATTGTGAGGAAAAAATGACAGACCGTTATAATGTTCCCAATGGTGTTGGATATCCGCAGCGTACGCCTAGACTTGGACTTCCAGGACTAGGTAGTCCTATGGGAAATTCTGGCCAGATTGTAATGCCACCAGATAGGCGGTTATTGCAATGGGGTAATAAGGTTATTAAAGGCGGTCGCATTGTTAACCTAGCAGTTGCCCAAACTATTGAATTACCGCTAATTTCAGATAGCGGCTCGTTCATCATGTTCAACGATGGTTCAACAGGTGATGCAAATATTCGTATTCGGCTGACCAATGCTGAAGGGCAAAAATCCGATCTATTCACGGTTAGGAGAGGTTTCGCTATTGATGGTATGCCGTTTACAAAGGTTGATGCCGTTTGGGCTGCACAGGCAGATACTACGCTTGAATATATCTATGCTCAAACCTATAAAAATGATACTATCCAATTCGAGTAAATAAAATGTCGTATAAAACTAGCGAACTAAAATTCACTACAAAATTTCCAAGTAATGATGGTGATTTTTTGGGGTATTTTGCAAGAGGTTTAGGCGGTAGCGGTGGCGGTGGTGGTGGTGGTGGTGTTGATGGTTATCTATTAACCGCCTGTGGCGCTTACGATGATCTAGAGACTACTAGCGACTTGTCAAGCGTGGTCGGTGATGTTATACGTTTACCGAATCAACAGAATTATACTGTTACAGTTTATACCAATGTTCTGCTGGATACCCCCGTCGCAATATACATTGTAGTCTCATCATGCACACCTACGCTTAGGACTAACTGTAGTGGTATTACTAGCCCATTTTCTAATTTTCATATGATTGTGAAATATGATAGATCAAAATTAGGTTGTTTTACAGAGCTTCCAGATGATTTAGATATTATCATTCCATCTGGTGATGGTTTCTTCCTGCTAGGGGAATTTGGTGATTATAGTTTATGGGAATATTACTATACTAGAACAGTTGGCAATAAGGAATGGGGTTTTATGATAACGGTTAGCTGCTCTGGTGGTGATATAACCGTTATTAGTGACCCAACTGTATATACAGATGGTTCTGGGGAGGTTCTGGCCAGTGATATTAACGTCGTGTTTGACGGTATAGATTCACCTTCTCTGGAAGGTATTGCTGTTACCACATTGAATACAACGCCTATAAACGAAGTTTGTGGAAATAGTGGTAATATGGGTGATGTTTTAATTGCTATTTTGTGAGCATTAAAAAACCCTAGCCAGTTAAGGCTAGGGCTTTTTCATTGTTGGTTAGATGGTGAGTTTACTTCTTTCCACGTTTGCTTGCCGCCTTAGACGGTTCCTTGTCTTCATCGGAGGCATGGTCGGCCTTAGCTTCAAGCTGGTTAGATGCCCCAAACGCTTGAGTTTCAAGCAGTGCTAGCGCATCATTTTCATCGGGTTCGATCAACGATTCCACCGTGTATTGATATTTTACCGTCTGACCGTCGGCAGGTTTTTTGATACCGATTTTAAGTGCAAATTTAGTCTCAATTCCGTCGGCAATGTATGGGGCCACAAGGTCGAGCGCTATGTTTGGCATGAACAGCTTACCAGAGATAAAGGTTGTCTCGTCGTTCGGCTTGCGTGCCATGAAAGTGCCTAGTAGGCATGTATAGGCGCCATAAGCTGATTCACCCTGCTTGGCGCCTTTGATGATGCCCGTTACAATCATAATTTCGACTTCGTTCTGAATATCCTCATTGCTGATAGGCCCGAATACGGTTTTTACCGACAATTTCGACAAGATGCTACGCTTTGCTTTGGACTTGCTCATTTGAGTCTCACAATTCTGGCCAATTTTGGCCGGTTAAAATGCTGGCGACTTACCAGCTTAGTTGATTAATTCAAATTCTATCGGTGATACTTTTAGGTTACTGTCAAAAGTATCAATAAATTCTATAGCTAATTCTGGTGCGGTGTATTCAATACATTCCCAGGAGGGTGCATCTAGTATTTTAGATAATGTAATTCTAGACTTACCAACATATACACTCTTAAAACCTAGATCAAAAAATGCAAGTGCGATTGGACAGTGTCTACAATTTCCTGCTTTACCTGTATCAATGTGATGTTGTGTTACTTTTACTATCATTTTATAGTGTCCTTAATCGCCAATTTCGCTTGAATATCTAATGCTTCAGATAAAATAGCAACGTTGGCAGATGCTAGCAGACCGATGGATATATCAACGTCTAAATTTGATACTAATTTTGTTGCAACAACAATACCGTTTTCTCTGGTGGTTGTAATTTCAATAACAAATTTGGCTTCTGAATCATGGTGTAATGTTTGCTCGACCGCCTTTCTGCCAATGTCAATTAGATGGTGTACAAGTGGTGTTTCGCTCATTTTGATGCCCTTAAAAGTGTGACTCGTTTTCTTCAACTCTGAATACCATTGTAGATCATCACCCGAAAATGTCAAACAAAATATTCCCTGCTGTAAATGATGTGGAGAACTTTTTCCCTAATTTCCCAGTTTT
>Ga0075119_1001506_pt1 | contig 11160 bp, 10 predicted proteins | sample AntAceMetag02UK9_FD_69791 | JGI IMG/M metagenome (GOLD analysis project Ga0075119, IMG submission 69791) | Saline lake microbial communities from Ace Lake, Antarctica - Antarctic Ace Lake Metagenome 02UK9 | ecosystem: Environmental > Aquatic > Non-marine Saline and Alkaline > Saline | place... | reverse complement strand
TAATACCACAGCACCCGCCAACAAGGTACAGGGACAGATGTGGTATGACAAGACAAACAACCAGATCAATGTGTACACAGGATCAAAATGGAAGCCGGTTGGTTCGACTAGCAACTCTGCCACGGCACCCACGAGTGCGGTACTTGGAGACATGTGGTTCGACACGACAAACACACAACTCTATGTGTACACGGGTTCAGCATGGACCTTGATTGGACCAACTACGGTTGCCGGTTCGGGTGTGACACAGGTTTTCGCGGAGTCACCAGAGGACAACACGGGTGTCAAGAGATCCATATTGAAAATGGTGGCCAACGACACAGTGGTGGGCGTGGTATCTAACCTAGCATTCACACCTAGTTCAACGGAAACGTTAGGTGCCGCATTGGTATCAGCGGGTTTCTCATCGATCGCACAGGGCATCCAACTTTCAACAGGGGTGGCATCTGCCAAGTTCAGGGGCACAGCCACGGACGCAGACGCACTGGGCGGGGTGGCGGCGGCCAACTACCTGAGATCAAACGCCAATGATACCACGTCAGGCACATTAGGAATCCTGAATGACACAGGATTGACAATTGGTGCAGGATCAGATGTGACAATGAGTTTGTCAAGTGACGATTTCACGATTGCACAGACCACACAGGACAAGGACATCATATTCACGGTCAACGACGGCGGTACTACAAAAGAGGCACTTAGGATCACGGGAGCAACAGGAAGGATCGAACACCTGAGAGTGGGCGACCTAACAGTGGATGGGACCAATACCGTAATCAACACCACAACATTGTCAGTGGAAGACAACATAATAGAATTGAACAGGAACATATCCTCGAATGCGGGCATGCCCAACTTCACGGGCCTGAAAGTGAACAGGGGTGAAACGTCATCAGCAACGGAACAGAATTTATACTGGGTGTGGGACGAGACCTTCGCAGATGATGGATCGACCACTTATGGAAACGCAGGCGGTGCCTGGACAGCATTCAAATCATCACAGACCGACACAGAGCTAGAAGCACCAACGTTGGTGGACATCAGGGCCAACATAGTACACGCCACGTCAACCACGGCAATGTACGCTGACTTGGCAGAGAGATACGAGACCGACATACCCGTTGAAGTGGGAGATGTGGTCATACTGGGTGGACACGCGGAGATAACCCTGTGCCAACAGGAGCTGTCAGACGCTGTTTTTGGTGTGGTCTCAGAATCACCAGCGTTCTTGATGAACGCAGGCGCGGGCAACAATGACTCACACCCCATGATAGCACTGAAAGGACGTGTGTTAGTCAAACTGACGGGCACGGGCAGGGCGGGAGACCGCGTGGTATCAGCCGGCGACGGTGAGGCCAGGATTGCCAACCTGGACGAATGTACCGCTTTTAACACCCTGGGCAGGCTGTTGAAGGATAAATATAGCAAAGAAACAGCACTGACAGAGTGCGTAATAGGGGTAAAATAATTTTATGGCATACACAGCAGGTGATACAATTTTAGATGACGAGTACAACGATTTCGTGGGTAAAGCAACAAGCCCATTTGGCTACAACCATTTCGCGGGCACAGGTTCGGCACAGTACGGTCTTGGTGAATCATCAATAGCGACGGTATCAGCTGGCGGCACGATCAACGCATCATCATGGAACAGCCTATTCACGGGCATGGACAACATCGCCAACCACACAAACACATCAATCACGGCATCATCAGTCTCGGCCGGTGACGCAATAGCCATAAGATCAGCACTGATATCAGACCTAGCATCATTGGCATCAGCGGTTGCGGGCGGTTCAACAGGTGCGACAGCACTGACCACATCAAGTTCACTACAGACCATGACCACGGCGTCAGAGGGTTGGGACAACACAGCCACTCACCAACACACCATCACGTGGGCCTCGGCGGACAGGATGAGACACTTCTTCAACGCAGGCGGCAAGGTCAGGATAGTGACCAGCGCCACAGCAGGCACAACAAATCCCAAGGACCAGGCATTCATAGACCTTGGTTCAGCATTGGGCAACTTTGACATCGGCTCACAGGCTTCTACCAGATCAGGATCAGGAGATACTGAAACGACAGATGGTCGTGCGAATGGTTTCCATGACCTATCAACAGGTTACACGTCTCTATACAAATTGACTTCAGACAACAGCAACTACACATCAAATCATATAGAGCTGTTTGCAAAATTGAATGCGGCAGTTGGTTCGGCGACCATATTGACCATCAAGATGGTGGCAACGGACGCCGCGGCGGACGATCAGTACGATGCTGGTAACACGGACGTACCATCGGGCGGAGACGCGGACATCAAGGACACTCCCAAGATGGTGACCGACATCTTCACCATAACACCGAACACCTCACAGGGATTGACCACATCACCCACACACAATACAGTGGGCAACGAAGGTGGTGCCAACGGTACTACGACGTAACAATAAATCTACCAGGTTGATTTTCCACCATAATTATTGTATAATTGTGGTATGGACATTTCTCAACTAAAAAAATCAGCGGACCTTTCCTATGACACTGCTGTTGCCAAACGCAACGCACTGGAGAAGGCACACGCACGACAGATCATCGTGTACAGCGAACACATCTTCCGTGCGGATCCACAGACCATCTGTCTTGTGAGGGCACTGAAGGAGACGAATGAAACGTTCTTCGTGTTGGACACCAACAGCAATCCAGTGGAGATAACGGACCCAACGGGGTTCCTTTCGAAACTGATAGAGAGGAACCAAGAGACACTCAACGCATACCACCAGACACAACAGACTTTCACGAAAAAAGGAGCATGATGTCCCGGGGAGTTTTACTTTTCTGCTTTGACACTGAACACACCAGGTATCACAGGATACTGGAGAAGTGTGTGCATCTGATCAGACGGAATATCAAACTGGAAATAACAGTCATCACCAATTATGCCACCTTTAAAAAGATCAAACCATTAGGGTTCATCAATTACAAATTCATAGAACCAGAACTGGGCAACACAAAACTAGGGAAAGAATGGAACAACGTGGACAGGCACCTGGCCTACGAGCTGTCACCCTACGACACAACACTGGTCATGGACATAGATTACTTCTGTTTCACCGACAACCTCCTACAGTTCATGGACACCGAGTATGATTTCCTAGTACCAGACCAGGCACATGACCTCACAGACAGGGACACTTTCGATCATAGGAAATGGAGCATGATACCCATGGTGTGGGCGACCGTTTTCATATTTAAAAAAAGTGAAAAGTCCCGGAAGATATTTGAAATGATAAAATATGTGAAAAAGTATTACAGATATTTCAATGCCATGTACAGGATATACTCATCGAACCTGCGTAATGATTACGTGTTCGCCATAGCACTGCAACAGATCAACGGGTTCGCGGGCTATGACAAGTTCCCATTCGCCCTGTCCACACTGCCACCTGACTGCGAGGTCGTGGAGATGACAGACGACGGCATAGCCTGGAAACACAACGACCAGATAAATTTCATAGAACAACAGGACGTGCATGTGTTGAACAAGGAGGTGGCCGATGTCTAAGGGATTCCTGTGGTTCGCACAGAACAACGATAAAACCGATTATGTCGAGTTATCCGTGAAGCTCGCGAAGAGCATAAAGAAACGCAACAAGGAAAACAAAGTGTGTGTTGTGACAGATGAGAACAGTAAATTTGAAAGTGAACACGTGGATGTGATCAAAGTGCTAGATCAAGACGACAGCGCCGACCATGACATAAAATGGGCCAACGAGTACAAGGCCTTTGAACTGACTCCTTTCACGCACACCATAAAACTGGAGGCCGACATGTTGTGGCCCATCAGCACCGATTGGTGGTGGAACTACCTGTGGCAACATGACCTGGTGTTCAGCGTCAACTGTTTCGACTACAGGAACAATGTGATCAAGGACACGCCCTATAGGAAACTGTTCAAACGTAACCATCTGCCCAACATCTACAATGGTTTGATGTATTTCAGACGAAGCAAGAAGGCACAGCAATTTTACAACACGGCACGGGACATAGTGAAGAACTGGAATGACGTGAAGACGAGGATGTTGATTAACTGCCATGACCGATACCCCAGCACTGACGTGGTGTTTGCACTGGCTTATAGGATCATGGATCCAAACATGCAGGGCCTGATAGATTATGAATGGTTCAAGTTCATACATCATAAGCCTGCCATACACGGTCTCACGAGGATGAAAGATCACAACGAATACTTGTACCCAAACAAGGCGGGAGACGCTGTTTACGTCGGCGAGACACGTGTCAGCAGGGTGTGGCACTACCACGACAAGGAGTTGCATGCCAGGATTATTTGATGCACTGAAAAACATGCCCAAGCGAGAACCAACGAAGTTCTTCATAATAGTGCAGGGCAAGGAGCATGAAGTGTCATTGGAGAAGAAATTGTGGTCACAACAGCATGGTGAAGACAATCTGATATTGAAGGACGGCGAGATCGTTGTGAAACCAGCACCCAAGCCCATGACTGTCTATCCAGTACTGGAAAAGGCAGAAAAAGGATATCATTTTGAGGAAGGTGACATCCACTGGCCAAACAAATTCGCGGAAGGAGGGGTCACATGGCAAACAAAGTCAGAGTAAGCGACCTGGACTTCGTGTACATCAGTTTCAAGGAACCCAACAAGGAACAGAACTGGGCAGACCTAAAGAACAAAGTACCATGGGCCAAACGGGTGGACGGTGTGGTGGGATTTGATTCAGCACACAAGGCCGCGTCCGAAATTGCAGAGACTGATTTCTTCATCAGTGTTGACGGTGACAACATAATAGATGAGAGATTTTTATTAGAGACACTTGACTGGACAAAGACCAAAAAGAAAGCAGTACACAGGTGGAGAGCCAGGAACAACATCAACGGGTTAGTTTATGGAAATGGCGGATTGGTTGGGTGGGACAAGCAAACATGTCTGGGCATGAAGACACATGAGAACGCGGAGACGGAAGAGAACAAGATAGATTTCTGTTGGGGAGTTCCACACGAGAATCTACACAACTGCTATTCAACAACTGTGATAAATGGTTCTGAACAGCAGGCCTTCGTTGCAGGCTACAGGGAAGGTGTCAAGATGAGTACCGAGAAGGGAAAACCTATACCTGCAGGAGATTTCAAAACAATCTGGCCAAACAACCTGAAAATATTAAGCACTTGGTGTACAATAGGCGCTGACGTTGACCTAGGCAAGTATGCTATGCTAGGAGCGAGGATGGGGTGTTTTAACACAGTCATCGAGTCTAATAACGATCATTTTAAGATACGTGATATGGACAACATGGAATTATATTATAAAGACCAGTCACTTGCAGACATTGACACTGACTTATTAATGTATGGCAACAGCCTGAGACAGCAACTAGACATGCCCATAGCGGAATTAGATGCAGAGCAAAGTAGATTCTACAGGTTCGTCAAACCCCAACACAGAAACAAGGGAGTGCAAGATCGTGAGCACTAGTGATTACAAAACAGATGCACTGACGGCCAAGGACAAGTTGGCGGAAGTGTCACCCACCATGTGTCTGGCCAAGTGGAACCAGACGTCACTGCACCTACCCACCGGACTCACTAATAGTTGTTACCACCCACCACTGCACGAGATAGATGCATCCAAATTGAAACTGAATCCTGCGGCACTGCACAACACACAAGAGAAATTAGCTCAACGACAACAGATGCTCAAAGGCAAACAGCCCGCGGGTTGTTCATACTGTTGGAACATGGAGAAGACCGGGGAGATGTCAGACAGGCACTACAGGTCCGGTGAACCATGGGCCATGCAGGACTTCAACGACATCAGGAAGAACCCTATCGATGAAAACTGGACACCCAGGTACGTGGAGGTGAACTTCAACAATGCATGTAACCTGAAGTGTAGTTACTGTTCGCCACAGTTCTCGACCACGTGGGGCAAGGAGATAGACAGGTACGGCCAGTATCCCACGTCGCCACCGCACAACGCACCAGAGCACTTCCAGGGAAGGCGCAAGCCCATACCCAACAGGGAGGAGAACCCATACGTAACGGCATTCTGGAAGTGGTGGCCAACACTGTACAAGAATTTGAAGCATTTCCGTATGACGGGGGGAGAGCCCATGATGGACAAGAACACATACAAGGTGTTCCAGTACATAATAGATCATCCTAAAGAGGACCTGCACTTGAACGTGACAAGTAACATGTGTCCCGCAGACAAGAAGCTGAAAGAGAAGTACTTCAACATGGCGTCAGAGATATGTATGCAGGAGAAAGTGGAACACCTGATGCAGTTCGTGAGCGTGGATGCGTTTGGCAAACAGGCGGAGTACATACGTAATGGGTTAGACTTCAACTACATGATGGACAACGTGGAGGAGTTCCTGGATCGCATTCCTGTGCGTAATTCAATAACGTTCATATGCACGTACAACAACCTGAGCATCACGAGTATGGACAAACTGTTGGAAAAGATATTGGACCTGCGTAAGAAATACAGCAAGACCTACCAGAGGGTGTGGTTTGACGTGCCACTGCTGAGGCAACCGGCATGGCAACAGATCACACTGCTACCGGAGTCATACCAAGCCATACACGAGGCGAACATCGAGTACATGCAGGCCAACTCCGGCGAAGAAAACGGCCTACACATATTCAAGGACTTCGAGATCCAGAAGATGCAGAGGAATCTCGCTTACTGGCGCGAAAATGCGGACGCAAGTACACAAAACAGAAAAAACTTTTACGCTTTTTTTAACGAACACGATCGAAGGAGATTGACTAGATTCCTAAACACCTTCCCTGAGATGGAAGAATTTTACATGGAGTGTAAGAACGCATGAAGACGATAGGATTTTTCGGAGACAGTTTCTGTGCAAGTAACCAACCTGAGAGTTGGTGCAATATACTGCAAGAGAAGTTAGGTGCAGACCGTATTAGATGGTTTGGAGAACCTGGCCGTAGTATATGGAATACTATGTTTAAGTTTAACAAACTGATAGAGCAAAATAAGGTACCAGACATTTCTATATTTTGTTGGTCAGAACCTTATAGATTATATCATCCTACACTTATTATGAGTGCTAACACACAGCCTATGGATGGTGTGGATCCGGCCGTGTACAAAGCACTAGATGATTATTGGAAGTATTTGCAAAATTATGACAAGGACGAAATGGTATATGAGTATGCACTTAAACACTATGATCAAAACATACTATCAAAAGTTGACAGCGACATTATACAAATGTGGAGTTTTAAACCATTTGAAACAGCAAACAAAGATGCTAAAATAGAACTAACAACAGGTAAATTTATAGATGAGAGTATGTTTGCTTTTAGTAAGACTACAGCAGAGAAAGACGGGTGGGGAATAGGAAAAATTAATCACATGACAGAAGAACAGAACCAACGTTGGGCAGAAAAAGTTTATGGACGATATAGAGTATAAAAAACAGATACTAGACACAAAGAGTGCAAGTTTCTGTGGGGCCAAGTGGTACAACGCAACCATATGGTTGGGCAGTGGAATGACCACAAGTTGTCACCACCCACTCCCACACAAGATTGATCTAGAAGCGATCAAAACCAATCCCAGTGCTATACACAACACAGTGCAGAAGAAAGAAGAACGTAGACAGATGCAGTGCGGAGACAGGCCTAAAGGTTGCGAGTACTGTTGGAAGATAGAGGACATAGACAGAGACAACATAAGCGACAGGGTTTATAAATCTAAGATATTCACAAACGAGGATTTAAACACAGCACATACAACAGATTACAACACAGATGTAAATCTTAAAACATTAGAGATAGCATTTGACAGGACTTGCAACTTTGCTTGTACGTATTGTAATCCTGCATTTAGTTCTACATGGGCAAACAACATAAAACAAAAAGGCCCATACACAGGAATGGTCACAGACGGACGTAACCACTTCACCCATGCACACGATTCGGCAGAACCATACAAGAAGGATGAGAGCAATCCTTACGTTGAAGCATTCTACAAATGGTGGGAAACAGACCTACACAGAACCTTAGACGAATTGAGGATCACAGGCGGAGAACCCATGATGAGTCCCAACCTGTGGAGACTGTTAGATTGGATAGAAACACAGGGAGACAAGATGAACCCTGAAATGCGTATAGCGATAAACTCTAACCTGGGAGCGAAGCAGAGCATAATTGATAGATTCAAGAGGAAATTAAAAGGATTCAAGAACTTCCATCTGTACACCAGTATGGAAGCAACATTTGGACAGGCAGAGTATATCAGAGACGGCCTAGACTACGGTGATTGGTTCTCAAATTTCTTACACATGATGGTGGACAACGTACCGTCAGAGATACACAACATGTGTACAATCAATGCATTGTGTTTGGAGTCACTGCCCGAGTTATTAGAAAAAATAATCTTCTTTAAAAATGCAAGTAAGGTTTACGGAGCAAAAGTCAACTACACACTAAACATATTGAGGTTTCCGAGCTTCCAATCACCGCTTGTGCTACCGGATGACCTTAGAAACAAATTTAAAGGTGACATACAGAAGTTTTTAAATAACAATACGAAGCACTTGGAACATATGGAAATAAATCAAACACAAAGATTGATAGATTATCTTGATGTTGTCAAGACACCACACGCAGGTGCGGCCGAGCAGAGTAAACTACAACAAGACTTCAAAGCATTTTACAGTCAGTATGACAAACGGAGTGGGAAAGATTTTGAGAAGACTTTCCCAATAATAGGAGAATGGTATCGTGGCATATGATTATGGCGCCAAAGAGCCTGAGAAATTAAAGATAAAAGATATGACTCCTAAAGAGAAGGAGTTGTTGATCGATAATGATGCATTCTGCATGATGCCTTGGTTACACATTCATGCATTTCCTGACGGCAGGGCATATCCTTGCTGTTTTGCATTAGACAAATATCCTGTTGGCGACCTAAACAAAGATTCCATGGAAACAGTGTTCAATGGCAAAGACATGAAACAGATCAGAAAAAACATGCTGGCCGCAAAGCCAAGCAAACAGTGTGGTAAATGTTATGACCAAGAGAAGTCAGGATTCTTCTCACTACGTCTAAGTTCCAACAAACACTTTGGACACAACATAGGCATGGTAGAGAACACACAGGAAGATGGAAGTGCAGATTTCGTAATCAAGTACTGGGATATAAGATTCAGTAACTTATGTAACCTCGCTTGTAGGAGTTGCGGTACGTGGTTTAGCTCGAACTGGTACGAGGATCATAAAAAGCTGACAGGCAGTCCACCCAACCATGCAAAGATCCTGAAAGTGGGCAGAAGCAGTAACGACATATGGGATCAGATGCTGGAGCAGTTTGAACATGTGGAACAGTTCTACTTCGCAGGTGGAGAACCACTCATAATGGAAGAACACTACAGGATATTGAAAGAATTAGACAGACGTAAGATGTATCATGTGAGATTGATATACAACACAAACTTCACAAGAACAAAATTCAAGGATATGGACGTGCTAGAACTTTGGAACAAATTTGATTCTGTGTCGATAGGTGCAAGCCTAGATGCAGAGGGCGACAGAGCAGAATTTATGCGTAAAGGTACTATTTGGAAAGACGTCGTAGCAAACAGGAAACGTATGCTAGAGGTCTGTCCAAAAGTTGATTTCTACATATCAAGCACAGTAGGACTTATTAATTCATTACACATAGTGGACTTCCATAGAAGTTGGGTAGAACAAGGATTATTAAAACCGCAGGACTTCAACTTTAATTTATTACAATATCCATATGCACAGAGAATTGACTTGTTACCAGAAGCTTTTAAACTGAAAGTTAAAAAGAAATATGAGAAACATATAGAATGGTTACGTCCGTTAGATAATCTAACACGAGCAACAAAAGGGTTTGAGGCAGGTCTGAATTACATGATGAGAAGAGATAATTCTAAAGATATAGGGCAGTTCAAAGAAACGATGCAGAAGATGGACAACATCAGGGATGAAAAAATAGTTGAAACTTTCCCGGAACTGACGGAGTTGTATGAAAAGGATTAAACCCAGCGAGGGCAACAAGACGTTCTGCATGGCGCCGTGGACGCACACGTACCTGTCACCACAGACAGAGAGACGTTTGTGTTGTGCATCAAGAGAACCCGCACAAAGTTTCAAACAGTACATAGACACGGGCAACGACGCCAAGGAGTACAAGCCACTGACACTGGAACAACACTGGAATTCAGATCACATGCGATCGGTCAGGCAACGTATGATGGCAGGAGAGGAACTATCAGAGTGCCAGGTGTGCGATCACAAACTGTTGAACACGAACGTGTACAGATCATATTTCAACCAGCTGTTCAAACACAAGGTAGACGAAGCATACGACAGCACGGATGAGACAGGTGCGACCACGATGCCAACGGTGAGTTTTGATTACAGATTCAACAACCTATGCAACTTCAAATGTAGGATGTGTGGTGATATGCTGAGTAGCAGTTGGGAAGCGGAATCCAGGAAAGAAAAGTCATGGAACGAAGATTCACAACCATGGATGGCGTCACCCTTACGAGAACAGATCAAAAAATTCCAAGACACACAAGTGGTCGAGGAGTTCACCAATGCCGTGGAGACAAAGACCATCAAAGAGATATACTGGTGCGGCGGAGAACCCCTGATGTGGGATATACATTGGAAAGCCATGCAACGGATAATAGAACTAGGATTCGCAAAAGAAGTGTATGTCAGGTACAACACCAATCTAAGCAGGACATCATTGAAAGGAATCAAACTGTTTGACTTACTACCACAGTTCCAAGACTGGCAAGTTTGTTCGTCACTGGACGGAACAGGAGAAGTTGGTGAATACATCAGGGACGGTCTAGACTACAAGCAATGGTTAGAAAACTTCAAAGAAGGGATGGCAGTCGCAAAGACATCCAGGGAAATGAGATTAGACTACACGATAACAATGCCTGGATTACTTGAACTTAAAAACATGTTTGATCTGAGCCAGGATTTGGATGTTGAACTGCTGACAAAGGTCATGTTCACGTTCAGCCCAACAGAGGTGTTGAGTCCGTTGGCATTGCCACGCGAGCTATTGTGTGCAATCATAGATGAAGCACTGGAATACATGGAGC
>Ga0075119_1001504_pt1 | contig 11166 bp, 13 predicted proteins | sample AntAceMetag02UK9_FD_69791 | JGI IMG/M metagenome (GOLD analysis project Ga0075119, IMG submission 69791) | Saline lake microbial communities from Ace Lake, Antarctica - Antarctic Ace Lake Metagenome 02UK9 | ecosystem: Environmental > Aquatic > Non-marine Saline and Alkaline > Saline | place... | reverse complement strand
AATACAAAGCTATATTCCCTAGTCTTTTCTCAGGGTCAGAACTTAACTCTGCAAAAATAGAAGGTGCTATAAACGCCATAGGTTCAAACAGAGAAACTTTCTACAGGAATGCGATGGGTGCATCTAACTACGATGCAGTTTATGGAGCTTCAAACTTTTCAGATACTGCAACAGGTTCTTTCTCTGGAGGTAGTTCAGTAAAACAAGAAAGTAAACCAGAATCTTTAGCAGACTTATTTAGTAGCTTCTTAAAATAAAAAATATGAATCCAAACGAAACACAAAATTTTTTACGAGCAGCCAAATCAAGAGTTTCAGCTCTTAAAAGTATTGGACGTGATGATGAATACATAGCTAATGCTCTACTAGGTCTAAAGAATATGCCTGATGATGTAAAAAGTATAATGAAAAATGCAAAAGCTGAGGGAAAGGCGAGTTCCATAATAGGAGGTCTTTCGAGTTTAAATATACCAGAAACAAACGATGCTCCTAGTACAGATGATGACTTCAAAATAGATAGTGGAGTAGGAAAAGTAGCTAGATTTCTTGGAATAGAAAAAGCTGGTAGAAGAATAGGAAGTGAATTAGCAAAATTTAGTGGTTCTCACAGAGAAAACTTAGCTGGTTTAGGTGAAGAAGAATCTCGAAGAATAGGGACTGGAGGAGTTAGTAACAGAGAATTTGTCGGTTCATTAGGTAATGTAGCTCTAAATGTGGCTATGCCTTTTGGTGGTAAAGCTCTATCTGCATTAGGTAAAGGAGGAAAAGTAGCTAGAACTCTCGCTTCTACATCTGGAAAAGCAAAAGTAGCTAGGGGAATTGGTACTGGTTCTGCTTTTGGAGTCACTGGAGGACTAAATGAAGGTCAGGAAGGTGGTGAACTTGTAAGAAGTGCTTTCGGAGGAGCTTTAGGAGGTACATTTTTTACAGGTGGAGGTGTAGCCTTAGGTAAATTAAAACAAGGATTGAAAAACTTTAGGAGTGAATTAGCTGGTATATCTCCACAAATTGCAGGAGAGTTAAAGGCAATGCCTAATGATATTAAATTTAATAAATATGTTAAGTCTGTAAAAGAAAGGTCTGCTGAGGGAGGTCTTAGAAAGTCTTCACCTATAGGAGTCGCTGCTCAGGAGTTAGAAGATGCAGGTACTATAATTCAAAAGCAGATAAAAAAAGCTGGTAAGAAAGTCGGTAAAGTAAAAAAATCTGTAGCAAAAGAAAGTCTAGGAGAGATAGCTGATGTAATAGATGAGTTTGCTGAAGATGCAGCAGAAAAATTCGGAATTTCAATCACGAGAGGAAAAAGAGGAAAAGTAGTTATAAACAAAGTAGCTGGTTCATTAAGAGATATTTCTCCAACAGACCAAAAAAGAATAGCTGACATTTATACACAGTTAAATAAACTAAGAAACAAAGGAACTCTTGGAAAAGCTAGCGATGTGATGAATAACTTAGATGACTTGGTTGATTACTCAAAAGCTAGTCCGTTTGGTAAATCTAATGACCCTCTAGAAGCCTTAATTAAGACCACGAGAGGTAAATTAAATGGAAAAGCTAGAGCTGTATCTACAAAGTTTGCAAGTGCTAATGATGAATTTGCTAGACTAAAAGACTTAGAAAAGTTTATAGGAAAAACAGCTGGTAAAGATTTGCAGAGAGGAGCTCTCTTAATAAGGCGAGTATTCTCTGGAGATAAATCAGATGAAGCTTTAGATGTATTCAATCAGATTAAGAAAGCTACAGGAAAAGATTTAGTAGAAGATGCTGTGTTAGCTAAATTTGTAACAGATACTATGGGAGATAAGACTTCAAAGACTTTATTAGCACAAATGTTAGAAGGTGGTGCAGAAAGAATTAAGTCTAGAGATTTAACAGGTCTTATTATAGATGCTGGTAAAAAAGTAGCTGGTGCTAGAGTTAACCCAGAAAAGAAAGCCAGAAGCCTTATCAATACTGCTGGTAAGGGAGCAGGGTTCTTAACAAGAGAAAGACAAGGTACAAGAAGAACAGTAGGACAAGCAGGGTTCAATACATTAAGTAGAACTCTTGGAAACTTTTAGTAACTAAAATAAACATTATGGCAAAGAAAAAAAATATAATAGAAGATAAGTTTGCTTTTCTAAAGTCAGTAAGATTTTGGAAGGTCGTAGTAGCTGTAACTCTTGAGAGTTTGGTTACATATGGAGTAATAGATTTTGCAACAGCAGAAGTATTTGTGCATATCATATCTGTAACTCTAGGAATCTCAGTAGCTATAAGAACTACTGATAGATTTAGTGAAAAAATCGGAAAATAAAATAATAGAACTAGTATTAGAAGTTATACCCCTCATTTATTTACCTATAATTATAATGCTGATTATAAACTTTCTTATAAGAGAAATACCCCTACTCTGTGGGTAGAATGTGATTGTTTTTCTCCAGAGAAAGTGATACGTTTAAAGTGCTGGTTTTCATCAATTTCCAGCTTTAAGACTCGTTCTTAAAAACCTTTCGTTTTGTCATATTACTCATATTGACTTACTACTTACTATTTAACCTATTCGACTAATTTAAGCTCTTACGCCATTGTCTTAAATCTGTAGGTTAAAGAGAGAAGCTCCTATTCATAACTAGGAGTTTTTTCTTATCCCCTTTTTATCCCCTTGTATAGTTTTGCTTTTTATTTATATTTAAGGCATAATATAGAAGTGCGATACCCAGACTCAACAAAAGTATATTTTTTAAGTAAAAGTATATTTCTGTTGGGTGTCGCAATTCAACGTAATAACCTCTAGCTTCGGCTGGAGGTTTTTGCGTTTACCTCTTTTGATAAGAGGGTTCTGCCCCGTTAAAGGAAGTTACTGCGAAGTAACATACTGGCAAGTTTCTTTCTATTGTTATGGTAGAAAGACTGGAATTTATGTTTTTTCTTAAGGGGACTTTTTTCTTTTCTTTCTTTTAATTTCTTATGACTTCTTTATACGTTTTCTTTCTTTTCGTTTTTATTTCTAATAATATATAAACTATAAGTAAGTATCTAGGTTGGGGATAACTTCTCATTGCAATTATATCTTGTATAAGGCATAATAATTATATTAATAAATAAGTAGGAAATATTATGAGTAACAAAAATACAATGGCAGGAGTAAATATGTTTGAGTCAAGAAAGACAGCAAAGAAGTTTATAGAAATTATAGAAACGATAGTAAAGGGAGAAGGAAAGAAAGCAGGAGAGAAGTTTAACAAAACAGTATCAAATCTTTTCTGGGATAAACAAACATCAGAAGAAGGAAAGTATGATACTTATAAAGTAACAGAAGAAGATTTATTAGGAATAGTAACCAGCACTTTCGCTTAATATATATGACTATAATAGAAATTATAAAAATATTAGTACTAGCCACAGGATTAGGACTGATGATTGTGTCTTTGGTTTCTTTAATTTCAACTATACAAGTATATGGTTGGTTCATTAAAGAAGAAGAACTGGACAGGTATCTTGCTAGTGAATTGGTTAATATGACTCTCAGTCCTTTCCAGAATTCTGATGTAATGGCTAACTATGATATTCCTGATATTAGATTCATAGCTAAAACAGGTGGAGGTTGGAGATACTGGTATATAAGAAATATGGGTTTGGTATCTCCTTTTTCTAAATGGCACAAGAATATAAGTACGCATTATAAGATTTTAAAGAACAGTAAATAATATGGAAACACTAAAAAAACTGATGGAAGACTTGGGGATATCTATAGAAGATATGGGTAAAAAGATGAAAGCTATGGAAGATTGCAATACTTTTGAAGAAATAGAGAAGCTTTTAGGAGACGGAGCTAATGTACCTAATATAATTAGAGTTATAGTCATAGCTATAAACAATGATTTAACACCTAAAGACTTAAACACAGATGGTTCTGGTATAAAGAACTTCGGTCAAGCTTTTGTCGGTGCAATGGCTATGGAAGATGCTATGAAACTTGCTCTATTCTCTACAGCAGAGTTCTGGTATGCAGTGGGTAGAGGTCTTGGTTGGAAGACAGAAGGTGTTATGAGTGAACCTGTTATGTACTGGCACAAGTATGTAAACTTAATGGATAAGTTTTGGTTGGCTAACAACCATAAGAAAGCTGGGCAGATACAGAAAGAAAGAAGTGAAGAAGTTCAGAAATTCTTCGGAGAACTATTAGAAAGTAAAAAGTAATAATTATGTCTAAAAGGAAACCAGACTACATAGTAAAAGATATGATGTTAACCAGAGGGGTGGGTGGTGGAAACATAAAAAAGTATCTTATAAACTGTAGTAGATGTAGTGTAGAATTAGTTAGAGATGCAAGACCAAAGAATGCTACCTGTGTAGACTGTAAAGAAAAGAGAAGAAAAGAGCTTTATAAGAAGAATTATAAGAAATTAAAATAACATAATATGGAAACAGCAACATTAATATATTTACTGACAAATATCATAGCTATATTAAACGGAACAAATATAGAACTAACACCTGCTCAAGAATTAAGAGTAGTTGATATGTTAAATACTCTACAAGCTCAACAGGAAATAGTTGTAGATAGTCCTAGAAGGCTCAGAACTAGGTCTGATGAGAGAGTAATAGCAATACCTGAACCAAGTTATAAAACAGCAGTAGAACCTGTACCAGAAGCAGTTATAGATACATATAGGTATAAATGTCCCTATGTAAATTGTTTTGGTATTTCAACTCCTTAGTTGCTCTCAAAAATACCTTGTATATAGTCTAATACTGGGTATAATGGGTTGATATGAAAGAAGGTCTACCCACTCCCACTCCTACAGAAGAAGAAAGAAAGATGGCTGAGAAAGTCTGGAGAATGAATAATATATATTATATTCTTACTAAAAAGAAAAGGCTCTCTCCTATTAAGTTAAACCCTGCACAGAAAGATTACATAGAAAACAGAAAGACTAGGAACTATATACTTAAAGCTAGACAGTTGGGTTTCTCTACTCTTGGTCTTATAGATTTATTAGATGAAACTATCTGGCACAAGAACACTATATCTGCGATTATATCTCACGAAAAAGATAAAGTTGTGAAGCTATTTGAAATAATCAAGAGAGCTTACGAACATTTACCCAACGACCCTAGAATGAAACCTAGAGTATCTATCGATAACAGAAACGAACTCTATTTTCCTGATATAAACTCTAAAATATATGTAACGATAGATACCAGAGGTGCTACTGTGCATAACCTTCACGTTTCAGAGTTAGCTTTCATTAAGAATGCTGAAACTAAATTAGCTGCTACTCTTGAATCAGTTCCTAAGAACGGTATGATAACTTATGAAACTACTGCTAACGGTATGTCTAACTATGCTTTTGATGAATGGAATGAAGAAGGTTCAGAGTTTAGAAAGTTCTTTTATAACTGGCTGTGGGACCCAGACTATAGATTGGTAACAGAAAAAACAGTAGAAGAACTAGAAGCAGAGTATAGACCTTTAGCTTTAGAGTATGGGTTGATAGAAGACATAGTAAAAAGATATGACTTAGATGCAGAACAGATGGCTTTTTATTTATCTAAAGTCAGAAGACACAAAAAGTTAGTATTACAAGAATATCCGTTTAATGATCTAGAAGCTTTTATTGCATCAGGGTTGGGAGTATTCAGTACAACTGATTTGTCTAAACACGTTCCTATGCTTCCTATTGAGAGAAAATGGAGTGATTGTTTAATATACGAAAAGCCACTAATTGGATTTACTTATGTATTGGGAGTTGATTCATCAGAAGGATTAGGAAAAGACAATGCTTGTATTCAGGTATTAAATGCTACTACAGGTTTTCAGGCTGCTGAGTTTGCAAACCCTAACGTCAAACCAGACCAACTTGCAAGTTATACTATCGATATAGCAAAGTACTATAACAACGCTTTGATAGTTCCAGAAATCAACAGTTCAGGTACAAGTCTTATAGACCATTTGAAAACTAAGTATTATAATATATACAAACGTGAAGTTTTTGATAAGAGGTCAAGGGAAACAAGAGAAGTACTTGGTTGGAGAACTACAGGAACATCAAAACCTATCTTGGTAAATGCACTTGAGGAAGCTACCAGAGAAGAATACATTGCAGTCAATTCAGAAGAAACTTTAAAAGAAATGAGAACGTTTGTTAGAACAGATGATTCAGGACATCAAGGTTTTGGAGCAGAAGGTACTAATAAAGATGACAGAGTTATTGCTCTTGGTCTTGCATATCAAGGTATAAAGTTTATGCCAAAAATGAAGAAACCAGTTTCAGTTGCAAAAGAAAAATTAGATGAGTATTTAGAAAAGAAAAGACTGTCAGAACATTTTCCAGTAGAACAAGTACACAGTATTATGCGAGGAAGACAGCAAAGATATAAAATTAGAGGTAGATAAATAAAACTTGTATGATATTATTATTTCAATACTAAAGAATATGCCTAAAAATAAACCACATCAAAATGTCAAACCTCTTGAAGAAGAAAAAGGCAGAAAAATTAAAGGTTATCACCCAGAAGGAGATGAACTAAAAGTTTATAATCAATACAAAAGAAGAAAATCAGAACTTTTAGATTCTAGAAGAAGTGTCAATGGTATTGATATTGATGAACTGATGAGGAGAATGGATAAACAGTATTTCAATAGAGAAGCTGATATACCTGCCAGTGAGTTAGACCCAGACCAAAGACCAGTAGCTATAAACAATGCTTTCGGAAAAGTACAAAGTGCTTTAGGTATTCTTATAGATAGAAACCCTGAGATATCTTTGGAAGAAGATAATCCTAAGTATTCTGCTAACAGAGAACTGATAAAAGGTTTAGCTAAATCTTCTTGGAGGAACACAAACTCTTTAGGTCAATTAAAGCTTTCTATATTCAACTGTGCTAAGAGAGGTTGGTTTGTAGGTAGAACTTATTACAGAGCTTTGAAACACGATGCTAGATTTTTAGAAACAGTAGAAGAAGATGAAAAGACAGGAGAGAAAACATACAAGTATGTAACAAAAGAAATAACAAAAGTAGATGATGTTGCTTATATGAACTTGAATAACTTTAACGTTTGGTTAGATGAACAGACAGTTCCAGAAGATATGTATTCAACAAGAGATTGGACTTGGAGAGAAGTTATGCACATAGATGATGTTAGGAAAATGTTTCCAGAAGCAGAATATCCTAATATTAAATTTGTTAAAGAAGGAGGTAATACTCAAGAAACTTTAGAAGGACAAAGTCAAAAGACTGGAGCTACTACGCAATCTAATGAAGCAAAGCAAACTAAAGAAGGTATGACAGAAGTTTTCTTTTATGAGAATCAATACGATGACTGGTTCATAGCAGAAGTAAATGGAGTAATGGTTGTATGGGAACCTATGCCACAGAACTCAAAGAGAAACTCTTGTACTTATGGATATTGGAACTTGAGAAGTGCTGAAAGTATTTATGGTATTGGTATTCCTGAAATGATGGAGAGAGATGAAAGTATCTTGGATAGAATATCTAATATGTCTATGCGACAGTTGTTACTTACTATTTCTCCACCTGGATTTTACACAGGAACAGAAGACCCAGAAGATGAAAACTTGAAGTACAAAGCAGGTACTCTAAGAAGAACACTAGACCCTAAGAACATTACTTTCTTAAATATTCCAGAAGGAAATCAACACACTAGAGAATGGATAGACTGGATAGAAAATAAAGAAGACCAAAGAACTGGAATCAATAAACAGTTAGAAGGAGAAGATTCTGGTGGTAAAGGAACTGCCTTTGAAGCTGGAGTAAACAGAGAAGCTGGACTAAAGAGATTAAGACTGCCATTAAAGTCTATTCAGTATGCTTTGGATTGGGAGTTTAGAAACAGAATAGATTTGATAAAACAAGTTTATACTGATTTTCAAGTAGAACAGTTATCAGACCCAGAAGATATAATGAACTACCTAGAAGAAGTAGAAGCAGACCCAGATTACTATCACATAGAAAACGAAGGTGATGCAGGAAAAGAAAGCTTCTTTAAGAAAGAATACCGAGAAGTTCAGTTGAATGTAGAACAAGATGAAAAGGGTAACTTCGTAGAAACAGAAGATAAAAGTTTCTTTAAGATTAAACCAGATTTCTTAGCCTTTGAAGGAGATGTAATAGTTGATGCTCAAAGTATTCTTGTTCAATCAGAAGAATTAGAAAAAGCTGATACTCTTAGAATGTCTAATATAATAATACCTCTTGTTTCAGAAGGTGACCCAGCTAAAGTTGGTAGACCTGTTAAACAGCTTCTATTAGCCTTTAATAAAGACCCTAGGAAGTGGTTACCTGATGATTGGTATCAATCTATAAATGATGCAGGAAAACTCGCTAGTGGGGAGAAACAAGCCAACCTTGAAAACCCAGAAGGAGCAGTAGGTGAAGGTGATGGTTCTATCCCACAAGAACTAGAGAGAGCAGAAGGTGTTCCTAATGCAGATACTGTTGTACCTCCAACTGATTTGAATAGTAAAGTTACTCTTGGTTCAAGGTTCGCATCTGCCTTTGACTCTTTCAAAAACCCCTAGACTATGGTATATATTGATGTATGTCAGAGGTTCCAAACAAATTACTTCAATCACAATGTAGAGAAATTACAGAAAGAAGCTATCAGACTTTAGAGTTCTTGATAAAAGAAATAGAAACAGAAATAGAAGGTGAAAGGATAGAAGGTGAGAACTCTTTTGATTATGCTAAAAAGACTATTCGGAAACAAGGAATCAAAGAAGGTCTAAAGCTTTTATTACAAAGAATAAATAAATATGCAGATGGAAGATAAAAAGAAAGTTAGTATGAAGAAATCTTGGAGTATTCGTTCTAAAGAAGGTGAGAAACTAGACTTTTTACCTATATTTGAAGCTAATAAAGAGAACGGAGAGATAGAAACTACTTATTTAAAGCTAAAATTTAAGAATAAAGAAACAAAAAAAGAACAAGAGTTCACTTTTAACTGGCTTGATATCTATATGTTTGTATATTTTGCTTGTAATGAAGAACTAAGACAGAATTTAGCTAACAGATATGAGAAAGATATAAAGTATATACCTTACGATGTAACTATTAAGGCTTCTGACAAAGAAAAAGAGTCTGGAGTTATAAAAAGAAGAATAGAATTACCTGTAGATGAACTTCAAATGGCTATTGCCAGAAATGAAGCTTTTAAAATGCTACAGAAGTCTAAATTCAAGAATGACCCTAGTTCGTTTATTTACAAGGGAAAGAAAAAGTAACTCTTTCTCTTGTATTTATTAGTTAATTATAAAACTTATGTCAGAAACAAAGACAAAAGAAAAAGTAGAAGTATTAGATGTAGAGATAAAAGAACCTAGAAAAAAGAAAGTTAATAGACCTACAGCTACACCTCCTGCACAAGCAGAAGATAAAGGTGAGATGATGGGTATATTACAGAATATATCTCAGGGTTTAGGTAACTTAAATGAAAGAATGGATAGTTTTGAAGGAAGAATAGATGATATCGAAACTGGTGGAGCTAACAAGTTTAAAGCAGAAGCTAAAGCAGAAGATATTGAAGTTGCAAAAGAAATCAGAAAAGGAATAGACCCGAAGATATCAGGTATCGTAGATGAAATGCTTGGTGTTGATTTTGGTGCAGAAGTTAAACCTTTAGGAGATAGACCTGGATTTAGATTTACTGTGATTGTTCCTAATAGACTTTCAGATAATGTGGTAGATAAAAGACCTAAAATGAAACTAGATGAGAACGGGAATAGAACATCTGACTATGAAAAGAATAAAGAAGGAAGTGTAGTCTTTGAAGAATATACTCCAGAAGATAGACGTTCTAGAATATTATCTAGTTCTGATAGTTATGATGCTATTAAACAACACTGTGAAAAAATCAGAGGTTACATAGTTGCTTACTTTCAGAAGACTCAGAAGCCTTTACCAGAATTTAAAGTTCAATAAGATTTATGTCAAAAGTATTCAAACTAAGAAAAGATAAATTAGTAGGGTTAGCAGAATGGTTATTAAACCAGAAACTAGAAGCTAGTATATCTATTCATAGAACTAAATTTATAGATACTCTAGTTGTTGGTATGACTAACTTAGAAGAAAATCGAAAAGCTTTGTTAGAAAAGTACGCAGAAAAAGAAAAGAATAAAGAAGGAGAGGAAGTATTAAAAACAGAAACTGTGGATAATTCTACAAGAGTAGTTCTAAAAAAAGGACAAGAAGTAGAGTTTGAAGAAAAGGTACAGGCTCTATACGCAGAAGAATTTACAGTATCTATTACAGAAGAAAATAAAGAAACAATAGAGTGTATAAAGCATATTGTGTTAAACACTGATTATCTTTTTGGAGCTTCTGAAACAGATAACCCTGTTGTTAGACAGAAGAAGATACAAGAGAGTACTGATTATGTTTTGTGGAATGAAGCTTTTAAAAATTTATAAAGCTTTACAGTATAAAAATTACAGTATAAAATATTATTAAATCCAGCTTTTTACAATCGAAGAACAAACAAACTGATAAGTTGAAGGTTGAACCCTGTCTATCTTTAAGGTCGAGCTGGTATGCAAATACTAAGCAAAGGTAAGCAGAATTCAACCCTCAATAAAAACGTGAGGGAGTTCTAAATTTGTTTACGAGTGGTCGCTACACTCAGTCAAAAAAAGTTGTTAAAACAAACTAGAATTATGTCAACAGAACCAAAAGTCCCAGATGCTGGGCAAGGAGGAGAAGGAACATCTACACCAGAAGAAAATGAAGCCATTAAAAAGCTTTCAGAACAGGTGGAGAACCTTAACAAAGGAATTGCAAGTTATAGAGATGAAGCACAAAGTGCTAAAGAAATTGCAAATCTTGCGACTGAAAAATTCGATGCTCTTGAAGAAAGGTATAAAGAACTTACTAAGAAAGATGCTGAAAAGGATTTGAGTCCAGAAGACCAGAAGAAATTCGAGTCTTGGGCTAAGTCAAAAGGAGTTGTTACGCAAGAAGAACTGAATGCTCAAAAGCAACAAAATGCTCAAGAGTCTGCAAAGACAATTGCAACAACAGCAGTTAATGAATTTCTAGAAAAAAACCCTGAATTTGATGATGATGATATGTGGGCTAAAGTACAAGAGGAATTTGCTCTTTACAAGACACCTACAGATGTAGTCGGATATAAAAAACTACTAGATAAAATCAAAAATGGTTTAAC
>Ga0075119_1001502_pt1 | contig 11180 bp, 12 predicted proteins | sample AntAceMetag02UK9_FD_69791 | JGI IMG/M metagenome (GOLD analysis project Ga0075119, IMG submission 69791) | Saline lake microbial communities from Ace Lake, Antarctica - Antarctic Ace Lake Metagenome 02UK9 | ecosystem: Environmental > Aquatic > Non-marine Saline and Alkaline > Saline | place... | reverse complement strand
TTTCTTCTTTTAACTTTTCAATCTGATATTCTAAACTTTTAACTCTTTCATTATCTCCAACATTAGATTTTTCTTCTTTTAACTTTTCAATCTGATATTCTAAACTTTTAACTCTTTCATCTTTTTCTTCATTAATCTTTCCGATCTGATATTCTAAACTTTTAACTCTTTCATCTTTTTCTTCATTAATCTTTCCGATTTTGTATTCTAAATCTCTAACACTTTTCGATTTTTCTTCTTTCAAATTTTCAATCTGATATTTTAAAGTTTTTAATATTTCATAGTTTTCATTTTTGTCTTTAAATAAATCCGAATTAATTTTTTCTAAATCTCTGAATTTTTCTTCTTTCAGTTCTTTTTCTTCTTGTAAGTTTTCAATTCTATATTCTAAACTTTTAACTCTTTCATCTTTTTCTTCTTCCAATTTTTTCTCCTCTTTAACCTTTTCTTCTACTACAGCGATTTTAGATAATTCTAATTCATTTTGTAAATGGTCGTTGATTTTATTTTCAATATCTCTTACAGAATCATTTTTATCTATCTGTATTCTTTCTTTCAAACAATAAATATAAGCCATGATAGGGTCGCAAAGATAAATATCTTCATTATTTTTATAACCAATCTTCAATCTATTGTTTTTTAAACAATTTTTAATATCTACAATACTACTGAAAGTTATAATATGTTTTAAAGCATCGATAAGTTTATCTTTACTTTTCCAAGATTTTTTATCACCGACAAAAGTAGCTATTTTTAATAAGCCGTCGTTATCTTCGATTTTTTCAAAATCTTCGTTAACTTCGTTTTTGTAATTTTTTACAAAATTCATAATTTCTTTCTCTTTATTTTCAATTTGTTCATCAGTTACACTTACTCCACAAGTATAAACTAAAGATTTTATAATAGATTTTGGTATATTACTATGATTTGTTAAAAAATCGATTCTATTTAGATTATATAACATTTTATTTCTATTTTTCTTTAATATTAAAATCGCAATGGGAGGCGGTATGTCAATTGAACAATCTAACAAACAAACTGCGTTAACAAAGATTGCACAACAATCTACCGAAAGTTGTATGGTAGCCTGTAGTGCTGTACAAAATATAAATATTGTAGCTAAAGGAGGTTCTATGACAGATGTAAATTTTAAAGACGGATGTATTTCAAATGTTTCATCTTGTGCTTTGAAAGCTTCTTTACAAAGTAGTATTTTTAACAATTTAAAATCTCAACAAGGTGCTACACAATTTGATGTTCCAGGAATATTTACTTTTTTAGAAGATTTAATAGGAGCAGGAGACAATATTAATCAACAGAATTCACAATTAATTTCTAATCAAGCTTCTCAATTTATGAATTCTGTTTGTCAAAATAATATATCTACACCTCAAAATATAGATTTAACTTTGACAAATGTTAATTTAAAAGATGTAACATTTGGTAATTATGCTACTTCAAATAAATTCAGTTGTATTATAAATAATATGGGTTCTTTTTATGCCCAAAACGACGAATCTAACACTCAACAAGCAACACAAATTAGAATTGATAGTATGGTGTTTTTAGCATTGATTATTGTTGCTGGTGTTGTAGCTGTAGCAGCATTGAAATATGGATTTCAAAAGAAATCTGTTAATACATCTGGTTCTAATAGTCTTGAAAAACTTGAAGTTAAGAGTATTTTCTCACAGAAAAGTAGTATTAAAAAACCTCCAAAAATTTCAAATCCTATGTTCACCAAAAAACTTTTAAAAGTTTAAAAATATATTATTAAATATATATTATTAAATATATATTATTAAATATATATTTTATTTATTTTTTCTGTTCTTTTTTCTCGCCTTCTAAAACATCTTTTACTACTGAAATTTGAGCCCAATTAATCTTAAGTAAATTGCCATCAAAATCTGCATTATTTAAAAGAATTTTAAGTTTTCTGATGAATTTTTTAGGAAACGAATCTTTGTTCTTTTGAAATGTTACAATTAAATATTTTCTCTCACTTCCGTCTGGATACGGGACTGGTGCCACTATCTGATAGCTACCTTTCTTGATAAAGTTTTTTGTTTCAAAAAGATTGAAAAGATTAATAATACTTGAAGGTTCAATTTTATCTGTTTTGATATAAAAAGACCAAGTCATATTTTTTGACAAGTTGTTATTTTTAGGATGAAGTCTGTTGATATGAATGTCAGATTCTTTTTGATATTCTGTATTCTTAGAATAATTGTCATTGATATATTTTTTTACACAAGCAATATAAGCTTGGTCTTTCCCTACTTCTTTATTTTCTTGACAAGACCTTAGAAAAAGAATATCAAATTCTTCTTTTTCTACCTTCTTAAATTCTTTTTTAAAATCTTCGAAAGATCTAGATTTTTTATCATAGATAACACATACTGTATAGGGATTATTATTATCAATATTTGACATATTTCTTTTTTAAAAAGTCTTTTTATTTTAAAATCACTTTTAAAAATGGAAACCTTTTTAAAAGAATCACATAAACACAAAGTAATATATGGTATAATAGGGTTTTTAGTAGTTTTTGTTATAATATTCTCGTTTAAGTTTATGGCTAGTAAGAATTCCGATATCAAAAATAATTATTTAAGTTTATTTTGTGCTAACATTAAAAATGAGTAAACCTGTTTTAAAATTAAGTTCTGTAAGTAATTCATGGTTTTTTGGATTTATTCTTGCAATATTTACAATGATGATTTTTAATATTGTATCTCAACATATTAACACTACTTATTATTCAAAATTTTTTTGTGAAAGCTTATTTTGAAGATCATTTTCCGCTAGCCTGCGACTCGCTAAAAAATCTTTATCTCTCTTAACACCGTAAAATATAAAAATAGTTAAAATTAAGACAAGGAAAATTATAAAAGCTAACCCATTCAATGTATCTTTCATTTTTAAACTTATTTAAAATTTTTTTTACTCTGATAGAAATGTATTAAACATTTTTTAGTTTCACCTTCTTTAAATTCTACTCTTCTTGTCATGTTAAAAACAAAACTGGCTGTGTCGGGGTTTAAATTGGAAAAAGTTATATTTGCAGTAGATTTTTTTACTTCCACAATCGGATAAGTAAATTTTTTTTTATTTTTATGATGTTCGAGTTTATCTTTTTCGAATTGTAAAAAAAACTTTTTAATTTTATTTTCTGTTAACCATTTAGGGATTTTTAAAGCATATAAACTATTTTTTAAATCAAAATTTTTAAAAATACAGGCTTCTTTAAGACAAAAAGGTAAATTTTCTGAATTTACTTTAAATCTGATAGCATCTTCTTTAGATATTTTTAAGGTTTGAAAAATTATTAAAGGTTCTAATTTTTCAAACCTTATTTTTGATTCTTCTTGTAAAGCTATTTCTCCCCAGGATTTGTTTCCTAAACTTAATTCTATAAAATCTCCGCTTTCTTCTTCAATTCTTTCAATCCTTTTACTACCATCTAAATTGTTTCCTATCAAAGCATTATAAAGACTTATATTATCTATCCAAATATAAGAATAACCTAAATTATCACCTTTTTTATTTTTTACTACATTTATTTTTAAATTATAATTTTTATCAGGTTCTAATTTAGAAATTTCTTTTTCTATTATCTGACAAACTTCTTCTTCTTCTAAGTTATAAGTTTCACAATACATATAACCAGTTTCATTTATCTCCATTATGTTTTTTAATCAAAATTGTTTTTATTATTCAATTGTATTTTAGAATTGAATTTATAATAAACATAATAGATATAAAAATGTCTCGTAAAATAAGAACTGAAAGGAAAATAGAAGATTATTCTAGAATATCTGACCTAGAACATGTTTATATGAGAACTGACACTTACGCTGGCAGTGCTTCTAAAAGAAAACATAATAATCTTATTTACGACAATGGAAAATTAGTAGAAAGAGAAATTAAAACACCTGAAGCTGTTCAAAGAGCTTTTTTAGAAATTATGTCAAATGCAGGAGATAATTGTGATGCTTCAAGAAGAGCGAAAGTTGAACCTGGAAAAATCGAAGTTACAGCTGATCAAAAAGTTATTAAAATTAAAAATTACGGATTATCACTTGATGTTCAAAAAGTAGTCTTAGAAACTGAAGGTTCTAAGACTAATGTTAGAGAATATACTGAAGAAGATGGAGAAAATTATATGTGGTTGCCTGCTTATATTTTCGGTTATTTAAGAACTTCTAATAATTATGATGATGAAAATGTTGTTCGTTCAGGTTCTGGACGTAACGGATTTGGATCTAAAATAACCAATATTTTTTCTAAACATTATAAAGTTATTGTTCAAGACACTAATTCTAAAAGACGTTTTACTGGTATTTGGAAAGATAATATGTTTAAAGATAATCTTGAAAAAAAACCAGAAATAGAAATTGTTGAAGATGATGATATTAATACTGCTTTTGTTTCTATAGAATGGGTTCTCGATTTTGAACGTTTTAAAATGAAACAATATTCTGTTGAAGATTTGGCTTTGTTTGCTAGATTTACAGTTGATTTTTCTTTTTCTTGTAAAATCATTACAGTTTTTAACGGTGTTGAAATGGATTATAGAAATATTTACGATTTTGCTAAATTATTTTTTGAAGAAGAAGTTATTGAAAAATCTGTAATTAAATATCATTGGGATAAAGTACCTGACGAATTAGTTAAAAACAGCGATACAGTATTAACTAAGAAAATATCAGAAGCTAAAAAAGCAGAATATATTCCTCAATTAGAAGTCTTAATTTTAGATACACCAGATAACTCAAGAATTGTTTCCTATGTTAATAGTTTAATGACTATCGAAGGAGGTGTTCATGTTGAGGCCGTTTTTAATCAAGTAGTTAATTATTTAAAAACTATTGTGAAGGGGATTTTTCCAAGTAAAATTAAACCTCATCTTTCAATGATTGTTAATGCTAGATTGTTAGACACAGAATATAATTCGCAATCTAAAACTAAGTTAGTTTCTCCTGAACCAAATTTCTTTTTAGAAGAAAATAAACTCAAAAAATTAAATAATTGGGATATTATTGAAAGATTGAGAGCTGAAATTGATGCAATGGCATTTAAAAGTGCTACTAAATCTGACGGAAAAAAAGCTAAACATATTTTAACAGAAAAAGGATTCAATGCTAACAAAGCAGGAACTAAAGATTCTTCTAAATGTGCTTTGTATGTTGTCGAAGGAGATTCAGCTTCTCAATATCCTAAGGATAGAATTGATTTATTAGAAAATGGAAAAGATTATAATGGCTTAGCAATTTTGAGAGGTAAACCTCTTAATATCACTAATGCTCCTGAAGAAAAATATATCGATAATAAAGTGTTTTCTTACATTAAACAGATGTTAGGTTTGAAAGAAGGATTAGATTATAATTCTAAGAAAAATAGAGATACTCTTAGATACGGTTTTATCATTATAAATGTTGATGCTGACGATGACGGATATCACATTTTATCTCATTTTTTAAATTTTTTAAAAGAGAAATTTCCAGGAATTTTAAAACAAAATATGGTTGGTTATTTGAGAACACCAGTTATTAAATTAAGAAAAAATAGTAAAATTTTTAAAAGATTTTTCACGAATAAAGAATTTAGTGATTGGAATCAAAAAAATGATACTAAAGGTTATGATGTAAGATATTACAAAGGACTTGGATCTTCTGAAAAAGAAGATACCAAAGATGATTTAAAACATGCTCCAACAATTTATTGTATTTATGATGACAAGAGCGATGAAGGTTTCGAATTAGCATTTAACAAAAGAAATGCCGATCAACGTAAAGAATGGATTTCTAAATGGAGAGATGTATCTCAAGTAGAAGACATTATCTCTGTAGATTTAAAAGAAATTATTAGAGATAAAAATCCTTTAGAAGGAGCTCAAAATATCAGTCAGTTTTTAAACCGAGAATTGGTTAATTACGGAGTAACATCTCTTTTCAGATCTATTCCTTCAGAATATGACCATCTTAAAGTTTCTCAAAGAAAAGCTCTTTACGGAGCACTTTGTCATTTTAATTATAATCCTGTTGATCAATCAAAACGTATGAACGTCGGACGTTTAGTTAATAAAACTGCTGAAATGGTACAATACCATCACGGTGAAACTTCTCTAGCTGGTACATTTATTAAAATGGCACAAGATTTTCCAGGAAGTAATAACATGGGTTATTTCTATCAAGGAGGGGCTTTTGGAACAAGAGGAGATGGAGGGAAAGGTGCTGCTAATCCTCGTTATATTAAAACACATTTAACTTGGTGGATTCCCCACGTATATTATAAAGAATCTGTTGAATTAATTCCTAAACATACAATTGAAAATGAAGAATGTGAACCTTTTTGGTTGCCTGGTGTTATTCCTATGAATATTGTTAATGGAACCCATGGTATTGCAACAGGTTTTGCTACTTCTAGTCCTCCACATCATCCTATAGAAGTAGTCGAATGGTATGAAAAAAGATGTAAAGGTGAAACATCTGAACCTTTACTTCCTTGGTATAATAAATTTACTGGAAAAAGAGAAATTGTCAATAGAATTAATAATTTTAAACCAGAAAACGAATTACCTCTTAAAATTGATGCTTTAAATGAATTAGAACAAGATTTTGAAGAAACTGAAAATGAAGAATTAGAGATGACTGAAAATGATAATATGGCTTATATGAAACATGCTGCTGAATCCAAATTAAGTATTAAAACTTATGGAAAATATACTTTAGAAAAAGGTAAAGGAGATAGTTATATTATTAATATTACAGAATTACCAGTCGGTTGTTGGACAGAAGATTATGTTAGATGGTTAAATTCTATTGTAGTTGAAAAAAATAAAGAAAAATCTATTTTAGATTTTGACGATAATTCTACATCAGAAAAAATTAATATTACTATCAAATGGAATAAAAATCATCCTGTCGATCCTAGTATGAAAACTTTAAAATTGATTAAAAGTTTCGGTTTATCAAATATGACATTAATTGACCATAGAGGTTTTCCTACTAAATACGAAAGTATTCAAGAAATTATGGAAAAATATTATGAACATATGATTTCTCATTATAAAGATGTTATCAATTACAGAATTAAAAATGAAGAAAATGTTGTTATCAATTGTGATTATATGATGAAATTTATTGTTTCTGTTCTTAAAGATAAAATTAAAATTAGAAAAGTTAAAGAAGATTTTATTAAAGAACAAATGGAAAATTTAGAAATTCCTTTTAAATATTATGAGAAATCTAAATTAAGAGACTTTTCAGAAGAATCTTTAGAGAAATATCAAAAACAAATTGATATTGCTAAAGAAAGATTAGAAATGGCTAAAAAGACTAAACCAGAAGATATTTGGTTAGAAAGATTAGCTAAATTAAAGACGGAAATTCTTAAAAGAAAGAAAGGAAAATTCTTTAATTTTAGTAAATAAAATTGAAATATAAATTAAAAATTTATATTTAAAATCCAAAAGATTTTAAATCCGGCGTTTTGATTAAAACGATATATTTAAATCATGTTAGAATTATTGAGTAATATATATTATTTCAATCCTAATTTGTTAGAATTTATACTTAGTAAAATATTAAAATGGAAATATGAGTACAAATATGATGTTTATATAAATCTAGATGATAAAGGTAAATTTTTTCCTACTGAAGCTTTAGAAGACGGTGTTCATCTTTCAGACTATCAAACTATTAAAGAAGTAATTGTTTTAGACAGAGCAACAGATATACATAGTTTTTCTTATTATAGAAAACTAGAAAGTATAATATTACCAAAAAATTTAAAAAATATAAAAGAAAGTCAATTTAATAATTGTATTTCTTTAAAAAATATAATCATACCTGAAGGTGTAGAAATTATAGAAGAAAAAGCTTTTATTTGTTGTTTTAAATTAGAAAGTATTTTATTACCTCAGAGTTTAAAAATTATTTATGAAAATGCTTTTTATTCTTGTTATAATTTATCCAAAATAATATTACCAGAAAATTTAACTGAAGTAAAAGACTTTGCTTTTAATTATTGTATTAAACTAGAAGAAATAATCTTTCCTAAAAATATAAAAAAAATAGGTAAAAACACATTTGTAAATTGTAAAAAATTAAAAAAAATTCACATTTTAAACAATAAATTTTCTTGCACCCATTTTTCTTTTTCAGGTTGCTATTCTTTAAAAGAAGTCATTATTGCTGATTAACAAATGCTAATGGACATAAAGTGTGGTATATAAATGGAAAACTTCATAACGAAAATGGTCCAGCTATTTATATAAATTAAATTATTAATTCTACTTGTTTTTTGGCAAGACTATTTTTCCCTTCATAGAAGGTTTATTAAAAGGAAAAATATTCATACTTTTTTTAAGTTTTTCTTCAATCTGTTCCATTTTTTAATTTATCTAAATAAGTTTTTATATAATTAATTTTTTTATCATCATTTTCATTAGAAATGATTATCTCTCGTTCCTCAACTTCTCCTTCATCTTCATCTTTATATGAAACAGTTAATTTAATATTTTTCAATTCTTCTACAAATCCAAATTCATCTTTTTCAGGTTTGTTTAAATTTTCTAACAATAAATCTTCTTCTTCAAAATCATTTTTGTAATCTTTATAATAATTTTTAACTTTGTCAAAAATATCGTTATTTTCAAAAATATTTTCACCGACGCCTTCTTTGAAATCAATAGACTTTAAATCCAATGAAAATTTATCATCTTCACATCCACAATCTTCCATTTTTAAAATTGAAAATTATTAAATATAAAAAAATAAAATGTCTTCTCTACCTGAAGTAAAAAATGAAAAAGACTACCTCGAATATTTAAAATTTTCAGATAGTAGTAGTTTATCTAAAACAGAAATTAAAAAAATATTAGCAACTGAAACCCTTAAAACTAAAGAAGAAATAATTGAATTTACAGGAATAGTAGAAGTAGTCGGTATTAATAACGCTATAAAATATTTAGAAAATAACAAAGCTTTAAAATTTGCAGAATTAATTAAAAAATCTCCAATTTTTAACGAATCTAGAAGGAAATATTTCTTAGAATTAACAGCTCCTTTAAGAAAATTTGCTAACATTGAAGAAGGTAATACTAAATGTACTAAATGTGGAAGTATGAAAGTTAAAGTTGTTAAGATTCAAACAAGAGGTGCTGACGAAGGAACCACAGAATTTGCTAGTTGTGTCTGTGGTAATAATTGGAAATTAAGTGAATAAATTAATTAATTTATATAATTAATTAAAATGATATCAGGTGCGTTAGCCGGAATTATTATTGGTATGTCTGTATTAGAGTTATTTGCACAAATTTTTATTAAAACTTATTATGATACAAAACAAATTTATTGGTTCTTCTTAGGTTGGATATTTTACTATATGGTTTTATACTTACTTTATTTGGCTTATTCCTATACAGGTCTAGCGATTTCCAACAGTTTGTGGTCGGCCGGGGCATTGCTAGGAACAACTGTAGTAGGGATTTACTACTACGACGAAGAATTGAACCCCATGCAACTTTTAGGAATAGGATTAATAATAGTTGGAATTTTATTAATAGGAATTTATACAGAAGAAGATGCAGAAGAAATGTGATTTCTATATTTATCGTTTTAATCAAAACGCCGGATTTAAAATATTTTGGATTTTAAATTTATCGTTTTAATCAAAACTATTTTGATAACAAACCTCGCAATCTTTTTTACATAAATGTTTACATAATTCATAATTTTTAAGCTTATATTTTATAAAAATATCATTTTTATAAATTTTATATCTAATAATTATCTTCTTTTATCAATCTCATCTTATTTTTAAATTTGACACCTTTCATATTTTTAAAAAGTTTGAAAGTCTTTTCGTCAGTGAAAATAATAGCTTCTAAATAATCTTTCATTTTTATATGGTCAGTATAAAATATTACTTCATGACTTCTTGTGGGATATTTTTCCCGACATAATTTTTTTGTTGCTCTTTCTATAGCACTATATTTTTTATTTTTTATATAACTTTCATTATTAACAGAACCATATCTAAAATCAAAATTGAAAATATAACCAAAATCGTTGACTAATTCTTTAGAAAAAACTAATGCTATAAAATTTTCATGTATTCTAAATCTAATTACATCACATTTTGATGTTTTTAAAGTAGTATAAATACCTCTTTCACTGTCAAAACTATTACCCGAAACTGGATTGATAAATTTATTATTACCTTTTAATAATAATTCTAACGACATTTCATTTAAATTGTGAACAAAACCATGTATAGTTCCGTCAGTTAATTGATTAGGAAATTTAGTATTTTCAAAATATTTTTCTAATACTTTATATTGATTTTTCATAATTTTTTGATATTCAAAAATTTGACTAACTTTGTTAATTTTATTAAAATCTATTATTTTTGTTTTGTTTTCATTAAACCTATTTAATTTTTTATAAAAATCATTATATTCGTATATTTCTAAAAAAATTCTAATAAATTTTTTATATTCTGTATATTCTATATCATTTTCAAAAGAATATATATATTTACTATCAATGATTTGTGTTAATGAAGGTGTAAAATTATAATAAGATATTTTTTTATTTATATATAATTTAGATACAAAGCCTAATTTTATTTCAATTATTTCTTTTATTTCTTCTTTTAAAATTTTTTGTTCATATTTTACAATAAAGTTTACTCGTTTCTTTATATTTTTTTCAGTGATAGGAGTTTTAAATTTCAAATTTAATTTTCTACCCAATCTTTCAATGACATTGTCATTGGAATTTTCTAAATTTTCCTTATAATTTTTTAACATATTGTTTTTTAACATATTGTTTTAAATATATATTTAAAATGATATTTTTATAAATATTCGATATAATAATCAATCACTTTGCCTTTTGAAATTTGTGTTTCTGCATGATTTATAATATCATTTAATTTTTCTATATCAAAAGGACATATCATAAATCTAGATAACAATTTTGTATCATGATTATAAGCACTTAAAATTTCTATATTATTATACAATAATTCTTTATTATATTCTATTACAGCTTTTCCTTCCGATAAAACCCAGAAATAATCTTTATCAATTTTAATATAATAATAGATTTTTTCATTCTCCATTGAAGAATTTATAATTTCTACTTTTTCACCGATATAAAGTAGAA
>Ga0075119_1001498_pt1 | contig 11194 bp, 10 predicted proteins | sample AntAceMetag02UK9_FD_69791 | JGI IMG/M metagenome (GOLD analysis project Ga0075119, IMG submission 69791) | Saline lake microbial communities from Ace Lake, Antarctica - Antarctic Ace Lake Metagenome 02UK9 | ecosystem: Environmental > Aquatic > Non-marine Saline and Alkaline > Saline | place... | reverse complement strand
TTGTTTGATCCAAAATTTTAAACAGGAGACGCTTCTGATGACCCTTTCAAAGAAATTCACAAACTCCGTGGTTGCTGGTGCTGCTTTAGCAGTCCTGAGTTCTACGGCCTATGCTGCGGAATATCCGTCTAAGCCAATTACCCTTGTTGCGCCTTACAGTGCTGGTGGTGCTTCAGATATGGCATCGCGGACGATGGCGTCTGTTTTGCCAAGCTATCTTGATCAACCTGTTCTGGTCATTAACCGGACGGGAGCTGGTGGTGTGACTGGCTCGACCTTTGTGAACAAGGCTAAGCCTGATGGCTATACTTTATTGCTTGCTCGTATCGGTTCACAGTCGGTTTCCCCGGCAATGAAAACTAACATCCCATACAAGTATGACGACTTTACAATGCTGGCTGTTATTGAATTGAACCCGGTTATTTGCGCAACAGCTTCATCTAAGCCTTACAAGACTATGAAAGACTTAATCGATGCCGTTAAAGCTAAGCCAGGTGAGTTAAGCTTTAGTTCTGCCGGTGTTGGTTCCATGCTACATGTTGCAGTGCCATTGGTCCTCAGCATGATGGACGTGAAAAATCCAAAGGACGCCATGAACCACATTCCTTATAAGGGTGGCGGGAACGCGGCAACGGCTGCAGTCGGTGGGCACGTTGATCTTGTATGCACAAACTCTTCTGCACTAACCAGCCATATTGCTGGCGGTAAACTTCGTCCGTTGATGATCACAACAAAAGAACGTCAGGCAGTTGCTAAGGACGCACCGACAGCTCGTGAACTCGGATTCCCTGAGATTGAGGTTCTTGTTGGTTGGAGTGGCATTTACGGCCCTCCAGGAATGGATCCTGCAGTCGCTAAGACAATTCGCGACGCGCTGCAAAAGGTTAAGAAGGACAAGGCTTGGAATAAATTCACAAAAGCTCTCGGTTCTGTTCCGCATATTCTTGATGAAGCAGAAACCAAAAAGTTTGTGGACGCCCAGTTTAATGCGTTCAACACACTTGTATCTGATCTAGGCATGAGAATCGAATAGACTGTCTAATCATTAGATTGAGAAAATGGCTGAAGGAAGTAGACTGCTTTCTTCAGCCATCTCTGTTTGTTACCTCCAATTTAAGGAGCGATCATGTTCTTTGCCCGGTATTCTGACGCCATTCTAGGAGCGGTCCTCAGCGCAGGCGCCCTGTTTATGCTGTTTGTTATTGTCCCGATCAGCGTCCAAGTCCCTAAATCAAATAAGGTGTTGGCCTTGTCGCCAGATTTCTGGATCAAGATCATCCTGTGGTTCATGTTGTTCTTGGGTGCTCAGCTTCTTTATCAGGGCTTCAAAACAGCAAAAGAACAACTCGATGATGAAGAAATTGAAACGATAGAAGAGACCAGGGCCCATAGTCATTCGATGGGGCATTCCATTCTCATGGTCTTGATCGCGACCGCTAATTTATTTGTGTATTTCTTTCTAATCGACTGGTTTGGCATGGTCATCGCATCTTTTGTTTCGGTTATTACGTTTGCCCTGTTGTGTGGTGAGCGGCGGATTAAAATCATATTGCCAATTGCCGTCATTCTGCCCACTGGGTTGTATTATTTCTTTCTCAAGGTAGCGCATATTCCAATGCCCCTTGGCATTTTTGAATAAGGGAGCGCAGACATGCTCGAAAATTTAGGCATAGCATTCCAACTGTTCGCGACGATGGACAATGTAATAATGCTGTTTATTGGTGTTGTTGTTGGGTGCACAGTTGGTGCTATCCCTGGCATGACAGCAACGATGGGTGTCGCGCTCACATTGCCCTTCACGTTCTACCTCCCTCCGGTCACGGGCATTCTGCTTCTGATTGGCGTCTATAAAGGCGGTATCTACGGGGGCTCAATTCCTGCAATTTTGATTAAGACACCGGGAACCCCGGCGGCGGCTTGTACCGTCTTGGATGGTTTCCCTCTCGCACAAAAAGGCCAAGCTAATAAGGCCTTGCACATGGCGCTCTATGCATCCTGTTTTGCCGATTTTGTGTCAAATATTGCACTGATTTTCTTTGCCGGATTTATTGCATCCTTTGCATTGAGATTTGGACCTCCAGAGTTCTTCGCACTAATTCTATTTTCATTGACGATTATTGCTGGTGTTGCTGGCGACAATCTTGCGCGTGGTCTTATTTCTGCATGTTTTGGTCTGTTGTTGGCAACAGTTGGCTTGGACTTAATCTATGGCACCGAGCGTATGATCTTTGGCGAGCCAGAGCTTATGGGGGGGATCAAGTTCATCCCTGTTCTTATCGGTCTGTTCGCGATTCCGGAAATCATCGATCATTACACACGGAAACTGGAAACTCATAAACGAAAAGCTAGTATGGGCGAAGAAGGCGTAACGATGGCTGAATGGAAACGCTGCTTTAAAAGCGTCGTCCGTGGAAGTTTTATAGGTGTCATCATGGGCGCGATTCCAGGCATTGGTGGCGCTCCATCAGCGTTCCTCTCGTATAGTGAAGCCAAGCGTACGTCCAAGGTTTCGGAAAACTTTGGCAAAGGCGAGCTCGAAGGTATTGCGGCCGCTGAGGCGGGGAACAATGGAGTTTGTGGTGCAACGATGATTCCGCTTCTGGCTCTAGGTGTCCCAGGCGATGTTATTACGGCGGTGATCCTGGGGGCATTTATGATCCATGGTTTGCAGCCTGGCCCGATCTTGTTTGAGCAAAACATAACGATTGTCTACGCAATATTCATGGGGATTATGCTGAGCTCTATTTATCTACTTGTCGTTGGTAAAGTGGGCATCAAACTATTCGCACGAGTTTCTGATGTGCCAAACAGCTTCTTGTATCCCATCGTTTTGGTCTTGTGCGTGTTTGGTACATACGCCGTAGGTAACACGATGTTTGATCTGATCGTGATGATCGTTATGGGGCTAGTTGGATATTTTATGCTGAAGTTCAAAATCCCGGCAGCGCCATTCTTAATTGCATTTATCTTAGGCCCGCTTTTGGAAGACAGCTTCCGCCAATCCCTACAACTCAGTAGGGGTAGTTTCGAAATCTTCGTCCGCAACCCTATGTGTTGGGTATTTTTGGCAATGACCGTTGTGTCGATTGCGATGGTGATTAGACGTAATGTGAAGCTTAAAAAAGATAAAAGTTTGAAATCAATGTTGCTAGAATAAAGCGATTTAATGATGATCAAGCGAGAACACAAAAACAATGTGACAACCCTATGGGTCAGCCGCCCAAAACGCAGAAATGCACTAAATTGGGCCACGATCAAAGAGTTGGCAGTCGGTATTGATGCCGCTGAAGCGGATACTGATTGTAGGTGTCTGGTTGTGACTGGTGAAGGTGAAAACTTTGTCGCAGGGCGTGATCTCGATGAAGCTAACGCCGACGCATCGCTTGAAGAAGCAATGGCGAACGACGAAGCTTATACGCGCATTTTCACAACACTTCGAAGTATGTCCAAACCGTCTGTTTCAGTTGTCAGAGGATACGCTGTCGCAGGTGGTTTTACGCTCTCTATGGGTTGTGATTTTGTCCTCGCGGATAGAACTGCAAAATTCGGAGCATTGGAAATGAAGGGCGGATTTCCGGCTGCAGTGAATACCGCAATCCTCAGCCATCTCGTTGGCCCGCGTCAGGCTCTGGAACTGTTATTATCTGCAGATGTTTTCGATGCTGATCATCTTTTCCGCGTTGGCTTGATCAATCAAGTGTTCGACACTGCTGATGCGTTGATGGTCGGCAAAGATAAATTTGTTAAAAGCCTGACCATACTTGATCCTATGGCTGTAAAACTTACAAAAGAAACACACCGGGCGACGCAGAGCATGCCCATTAAAGATGCCCTGGTCATGGCCAAACACTTGAATGCCCTCATGATGACCTCTGGAAAAATCAATGCGGCTAAAGAACACTTTGAAAAGAGTAAACGCGCCGGATAACACGTCATTCGCAAAAATGAAGCAGGTGGCAAGTGACGCAACTTAAATCCATTGATGTCAAAGCATACCGGGTGCCGTTGAAGCGCCCAGTCCGGACGTCGTTTGGAGAAATGCGAGATCGCCCTGCTGTCCTGGTGTGTCTGACGGACACTGATGGTAACTGGGGTTGGGGCGAAGTGTTTTGTAATTGGCCTGCCGCTGGCGCCGAACATCGTGCGCGACTTATTCTGGAAGACATCGCCGAACTTGTGTTCGACGGGGACTGGGCATCTGCCCCTGAAATGTTCACGTCTCTGACGGAATCTACCGAAATAAAGATCAAACAAACAGCAGAGCCGGGCCCTTTTGCTCAGGCGATATCCGGGCTTGATATGGCCATGTGGGATTTGATGTCCAGAAAGGCGGACTTACCTTTGTGTCGTGCCTTAAACCCGGACGCAGCGCTCAGCGTGCCTGTGTATGCGAGCGGTATTCAGATCGACGATGCATCCAGTATGATACCGGTTGCACGTGATGCAGGTTTTTCCGCCTTCAAAGTAAAAGTCGGGTTCGATAGCCAAGTTGATGCAGAAAAAATTTGCGCTATAAAGAAAAATTTACGACCAGATGAGCGATTGATGGCTGACGCCAATCAAGGTTGGAGTGTTGATGAGGCTGCTAATTTCCTTGAGACAATCTCCGATATCGACCTCACCTGGTTGGAAGAACCTATCCGTGTTGATGCTCCAAGGGCAGCATGGCAGCAATTGGCGATGAATTCGAAAACGCCGCTGGCTGGTGGCGAGAACCTACTAGGTGATGCCGCGTTCACGGATGCCATTAATGATGGGCATTTAAGCGTGATTCAGCCGGATGCAGCAAAATGGGGCGGCGTCACAGGGTGTTTTGATATAGGCCAGCGCGTAAAAAATGCTGGGCGTTTATATTGCCCTCATTTTCTAGGCGCTGGAGTCGGCTTGCTGGCATCCGGTCATATACTGGCCGCTGTAGGTGGTGAAGGCATGCTGGAAATTGACGCAAACCCAAATCCATTGCGGTCTGATATGTGTCCAGGGTGGCCGCAAGTAAAACGGGGGATGGTATCTTTGCCAGATGCACCAGGCCTGGGCATTGCACCCGCGTTGAAAAAGTTTCAACAATTTTGCGTTTTAGAAGATAACCGACAGGCCTGACGATTAGAATTCGATAACTCTATGAAGCCATCATTGGATAAATTGTCGAATAACGTTCTCTAGAATTTTTGAGACATTGTTGTTAAAATTGTTTGTTGGCAAAGAACCGCAAAAGGTTATTGATCCAACGGAGAATACGGCGCCGCCGCCCGGGCAATCAAAATACACCATATCCGCGCGGATCAGATTTTCGGGAGGTTCCTTTGCCCATGTCTTCACATGCGTCAGCCACTCTTCGGGCGGCAATACAAAATGTTCAGGGTGGTTTTCTGATGTTGCCAGCACACGCACATTCGCAGGTGTTCCTAGACGCGTATCCGTTCGGTCCAATTCATAACCGGCTGCACCACCGCCAGAAAATCCGAAATCGCCAATGATATCATCGTCGACACCCTCGAAAACCCAAGCTAAATCAGACTTCCATGAATCGGACTGCCGTCGATAATAGGTCCCTTCGAAAGAACCTTGAACCGTATAACCTACACCCACCAATTGCTGTGGTGGTTTGGCATTGCGACGCCACGTACCTCCATTCGCACCGTCGAATGCATTGTAATATTCTCCAGGCTCGGATGCCCATGCTCTGAGGCCGCTTTCAGCGCGGCGAATTTCAATAAGCCCCTCAAGTTCCTTATGGAGTGCCACACGCCAATAGAACCCGTTGCCACCGAGATATGCCAGCTTACCTCCGTTATCACGATAATCGCGAAGAGCTTCGATGGTTTCTAAGGTATGGTATTCCGGATGGCTTCCCGTTGAAACTGCCTTGTACGGTGCCAATAAGGCTGCACCCTCGTGATGAAGTTCCCAATCTGTAACGAGATCATAGTCGATATCTTTGGCATGTAACCAAGCAAGTAAATGGGTGTCGGCTGGTAAGTGACGTAAACCTGATTGCGAAAAATCTTCTGCAAATACGTGATAACCCGGTCGAAGGTTAAGGATCGGTCGATGCCACGTCGTATGGCATATCCCGGATCCATCGGTGTGATCATTGTACGTAGATAACCCAAATTCTGGATGTTCGGCAGGATTATGCGGAAATGCGTTCCAGTCTTTGGCACGATCTTTCCATTGTTGCCCGAATTCATCGCGTGCCTGATTGGCATAAATGACATAGGTAAATGTCGGAATGACGACGCAGAGCTTAGCCGCTGTCTCTCCCTTAGGTGGGCAGACAAATATGGGGAGTAAATCCCAGTTTGCGCCTTGAGTGAGTTTGACAGCATAGGCACCGCTTTTTAAATCGACTGGAATATCGAAAGTGAAATCGGTTTCCCAGTTCGCGTCGGCAATATCATCATCGTGGAAATGGATAGCCCCGTACTGTGACGGTGCGTGCGGCCATGACATCTCGGTGCCGTCCCAGTTAGACCCCGTCATGGCGCGACTGGGAGCTCCAGATAATTGTCCAAGACCAGCAATCGGCCCGACCCCCGGGACGGTAAAGGATTGTATGTTTTTACTAAAATCCCAGGTCGCCAGCATTTCCATTGATCTGATGTCGTTTGTCTCAGTGGTGCCAGCGAAGATAGTAGGGGCTTCAATCTTGCCATTAAAGTGAGAGTCTGGCTCGTTCTCGTTGACTGCGGCTACCAAAATCAATGTGTTCGAAATACTCAGTCCAGAAGATGGAAGTGCCGCGTTTGCTGAATGTATCTCCCCCAATTCTCCAAGTACGCTAATCGTTGCCTGATGAATACTGATGTTTCCGATATCAAGATCGATTGTCGCTGAAACTTGATACCATGCGCGTGGACTGAGCGGTGTTTCTGTTGCTAATCGGATGTCTCCCAGAGCAACTTCTGCGCCGTTTGGGCCTACGGCCAGAGAAATCAATTCTTCTGACGCCGCCCCCAAAGTCATGACACCTTGCCTATCTTTATCAGGGGTGGTGGGCCAAATATTTGCGGTCAGTGTAAAACGGCGCGGTAGATCGCCATTGATTGATGCTTTTAAATGAGAACCAAGTGAAACTTCCTGGCGCCTGGACGGATAGTCACCTTCGAATGCTGCACTCACTTCAGTTAATTGCATCCCCGGGCCATTTGGGTTTGGATCGCCGCTGATGATACGCACAAGCTCAGCTCGGTAAGGGTTTTGTGATGTGGACGAGACTTTGACATCAATAACCTCTCCTGGCCGTGCCGAGAGTTTGTTTGTATATCCTATTAACGGAATCATATGATCGCCTTTTAACTGTATTTTTCGGGGCCGACCCATTGGGCATCGGAGTATCTATCGCCATGCGCCCAACCAATGGGAAGCTGGCGCTCTATTTCTTCCAGATCAGCCGAACTAAGTTTTATCTCTGTGCCTGCAGCTAGTTCTTTAAGGTGTTCAACAGACCGGGTACCTGGAATGGGTATAACATGATCGCCTTGATGCAGTAGCCAGGCAATTGCCAATGAGGATGCTTTAACGCCCAGCTCACTAGCGAGTGCGCGAAAACCATCTACGGCATTAATATTATTGTTTAAATTTGGTTCAATAAATCTGGGATTGTTGACTAAAAAAGGCATGGTCTCGGCTTGTTGGCGGGAGTGAGGCTTGTTCGTGAGCAGGCTTCTGCCAACAGGGTAAAACGCAACCAACGAAGTTCCGAACTCTGCTGTTTTTTGTGCGAGACCTAGCTCCGGTGATCGTGTTGAGAGAGAATACTCTGACTGTACTGCGCCGACCGGGTGAACGGCACTCGCTCGGGCAAGCGATGTTGGTGCGATTTCAGAAAAACCAAACTGTTTGATTTTACCTGACTGAATAAAACTAGCTAAAGTCCCTGCAACGTCTTCGATCGGGAGCAATTGGTCTCTGCGATGAATGTAATAGAGATCGATCACCTCGATGCCCAAACGCTTGAGGGATTTATCCAGTTCGGCGGTAAGATGCTTGGCGCTGTTATCAAAACCTTGCTTGCCGGTTTCGTCACGACATATCCCGGCCTTTGTGGCGATTTTGAATAACTTGCTCTTTTGTGTTCCTTGTTTGGCCAAGAAAGACCCAATGCGCTCTTCTGATTCACCTAGTCCATAGACATTCGACGTGTCGATATGATCAATGCCAAGGTCTAGCGCTGCGGCTAAAATTGCATGAGATTTTTCTGTATCAGTTGGGCCGTAAAAATCAGAGAACGACAGTGCGCCGACACCAATAGCTGAAACCTGAGTGCCATCGTTGCCAAGCTTTCTTTTATGCATTGTATTTCCTATTTGGTTTAGGTCGCGCCTTGTCAGGACGACGCTGTAAGTCGTTCAAACGCTTCGTCGGTGAATTTTACCTTGGTTTCGGCTTTTAGATCAAAGAGTGATCGATCGATTTTTGTTAACGGCCCAAAGTAGACATGAATACCACAACTTGGTTCGTCACTTATACATTCGACAGAGTGAATAGCCGTTGGTGCAATTTTTATAACCTGCCCTGGTCCTATATCTGTATGGCCGCTTAGGGAAATTTTTTCTTCGGTTTCAAGTTTATAAAAACAGTTCCTTTCTATCCCTTCATATACGCCGATGATGGCAGGCATTTGATGGTCGTGCGGTGGTATGGGCATTTCGGGGTTAAATCGGCAGTGCCAAATTGAAATCTTATCATCTTCAAACAATGTTGTTTCATCAGCCTTAAACGAAGGCATGCTATCACGGATGGTAACGGGGTCTCTGAAAGCCTCGTCCATGATAGATTTGATGCGCGTCACTGGCTCTGCTTCACGGCGAATGGCCTTCAGCATCTCAACAAATTCATAAAGATTAAACGACGTGGTTTTCGAATCTGACATAGCCAACTCATATCCTTCAGAATTTGGTATCATAATGATGTGATTTTAAGAGTGGGAGTCACGAGGGCAATCATAAAGGCGAACAAACTTGTCATCGAAAGCACCAATGCACAAACGGAAGCACTCGAACTTCTTCTTGAACTCGCGAATGAACTTGCATTCGATATGACTTTTGAAGTTGGGGATATTCAGTTTCTGAACTCTCACGTGACGTATCATAGCCGCACACCATTCGAAGATGACAAGGATATAGGGCATGACCGGCTTCTTATGCGGTTGTGGTTCGCAATGCCGGGCAGCAGGCCACTTCCACATGATCACAAAGTGCTTTGGCGAAATGTGGAGGTGGGGGCAATGCGTGGGAGCATAGCACAAATGCCAATTTGTTGAGGGTGGCTGGTTAATTAGATGAGTTAATCCTCGAGGGTAGACGTGTGAGCCCGGAAAGGATTGTCGCAATTTAATTACATTAATGAGTTGGTCAAAGCTTCAGCTTTTCTTATTCACACGTTCGGAAAGTTCCTCAGCAGACTCTTTTCGCTCGCTGTATCGGTCGACCAAATATGGTTTTTGATCGCGCGTCAGCACGGTGAACTTCACGAGTTCCTCCATAACATCGACCATTCTATCGTAATATGGCGAAGGCTTCATGCGCCCATCGTCCTCAAACTCCAAAAAAGCTTTTGGTGTGGAAGATTGATTTGGGATTGTTAAAAGCCGCATCCAGCGACCCAAAATACGTAATTGGTTCACAGCGTTAAAACTCTGAGAACCCCCACAAACTTGCATCACGGCAAGGATCTTGCCTTGCGTCGGTCGGACGGCTCCAATTGCCAGCGGAACCCAATCTATCTGCGCCTTCATAATTCCGGTCATTGAGCCGTGGCGTTCTGGAGAACACCAGACCATACCTTCGCTCCATGTCACTAATTCACGCAACTCCGTTACTTTTGGGTGTGTATCATCAGCATCATCCGGTAACGGCAACCCCGACGGATTATACGTCCGCGTTTCTGCGCCCAGCAGCCTTAAAACACGGGCAGCTTCCTCTGTCATAAGTCGACTAAAGGATCTTTCGCGCAAAGAGCCGTAAAGCAACAGGATACGTGGTGCGTGTTTGCTGGTTTCAGCTGGAAGCAACTTGTTTTTGCTAATTTCATCAATGTGTTCGAACACGATATTTGGTGTATCAGACAAAATAATCTCCATCATCCTTCATAAGGAATTACAACATTCTCATTGTGTTCTGTATATTTTCAAGCGCCTCTTCGAAGTGTTATCGTGTGAGGCCAATCTTAAAGTGCGTAAAGCCTATCTTTACGTTTCCAAAACCTAGATTAACATGCCTTTATCTTCCGCCAAAGATCATAAGGCGGCGTCTGCTAAAGCGCCATGATCCACAAATAGAACGAAGCTGTATGAGGTAAAATTTCACAGGTTCAGGAAATCGGAGATTAATCTAAGCAAGCCGAAGGCTTAAAGAAAGGATGGTGGACACGCGCATGCAGAAGAATTATGCCAGGACTCCGGCCTTCGGCACGTGACCAATGCCGACGCGCAGGCATGGCTCGCGGATACCACAAAAACAACATACTTCTTTGATACCAGAAGCGAACTAGAGTTTACAGAAGGTCATGTTGCGGGTGTTCGTTTGGCACCGGGCGGACAATTGGTGCAGGCGACAGACGAGCATTTGGCAGTTCGAAATGCTCGCATTGCATTAACCTGTGACAACGGGCGGCGCTCTGCAACCACGGTAATTTGGTTGGCTGGTATGGGGCACTACGTTTGGATTCTTAATATAGATACGGCCATGGACGAGGCATCAATACCAACCAAACAACCCCATAAATTTGTGAACGAGATAACTGCGGATACCTTGAAAAAAAGGGCCGATCCCGGAACCCGCACCATAGACGTATCCAAAGGTCTTGATTATCGGACTGGCCATATCGAGGGTGCTGCTTGGGGAACTCGAGCACATTTGACCAAAGCTATTGTTGGCGATCCTGCGGAACTCGTTGTCGTTGGACAATCAGCGGCCTTGATTTCTGGTGTGAATTTTCAGCCCGATTGTTGAGCCAGCGCCCACATTCCTGATCGGCGCCATTCCCGATCACATTCATCGCTACGCGATAAAACCGGAGGCGGTCCGTCACGATCACCTTTGGCTGACCATACCGCTTCTTCACGCGCTTCAGGAATTTGAGCGCAGCCCTGCGATCCCGGCGTTTGGTCACGAAAACCTCGAGCACCTCGCCCTTATGATCGACCGCGCGCCAGAGGTAATGCGTCTCGCCGTTGATCCGCACAAACATT
>Ga0075119_1001491_pt1 | contig 11218 bp, 13 predicted proteins | sample AntAceMetag02UK9_FD_69791 | JGI IMG/M metagenome (GOLD analysis project Ga0075119, IMG submission 69791) | Saline lake microbial communities from Ace Lake, Antarctica - Antarctic Ace Lake Metagenome 02UK9 | ecosystem: Environmental > Aquatic > Non-marine Saline and Alkaline > Saline | place... | reverse complement strand
ATGAAGTATTTACAGAGCCCAAGGGGTACATCAAAAATTCAGCATAGGATATGATACGAAAAGGTCAAACCCCTAACGTGTACCGATTTGCACGATCTCAGTTCACTAATAACATTGTACCGATTTGCATGATCTCAGTTCACCAATAACATTGTTCCGTTTCTGAGCTTGACATTCCCCATCACTCCCCATTAACTAAATATATGAAAGAATTTCCTAAGCTTCCAGAATCACCACACGCCATACCTCCCGTGCCAGCGAGCCCATCTCCGGCTCCCGCCATTACTACTAAGACCTTTTCAGAGCCACCCACATTTGGTGATGAAGGGGTGTCTTTTATAATGAAGACGAATTTACAACCTAAGCACAGAGACGATCCTTTGATCCTCAAATATATATTGGCTTACTGTGAGTGTAGGGATAACCGTCAGGCTGCTGAAGAGGCTGGGATATCGGCGCAGAGAGGAATGGGCTTAAAGAGACGTAAAGACATCCACGAGTGCATTAACAGGATCACAGAGAGTGCATTGGTGAAGCATGGGTTCGACGTAGAAGACTTGGTTGCTAGAGTTAAGAACGTGGCGTTTGTTGATCCGGTGGCTTTGGAGAACGCTGATGGTTCTTATAAGTCTTCTATGAGTGAGATTGACCCAGAGACTAGGCGGGCAATTAAGAAATTTAAAGTTAAGAATATTTTTGAGAAAGATCAGAATGGGATAGAGAGTAAAGTAGGAGAGCTTATCGAGGTTGAGTTTTATGATAGGTTGAAAGGTGTGGAGATGCTTGGGCGTGAGAAAGGTGTGTTTAAAGAGACATCTAGAATCGAGCATGATGTGACATCTAATATGAAAGAGTTGTTATTGGCGTCGAATAAGAGAGCTGACGATGCGTCTCGAGCTAGGCAAGAGGCAGATGTGATAGATGTGTCACCGGAGGTGAAAGATGAGCGATAACGTAATACCGATAGGTGGAGTTACAAAACTAGATATTGATCCAGATGCAGCGTTAGAAGGGTGTAAAGGGCAGCTAGATGGAGTCATAATTATTGGGACCAGTAAAGAGGGTCACCTTCATTTTGCCTCCAGTATAGCAGACGGTGCAGAGATACTTTGGTATGTGGAGCAATTTAAAGCAATGCTGTTGGAGTTGGAAGAGTGAGACCTACAGCAGCACAACCTTCTAGTGAGGATATAGGCCTGTTTAAAGAGATGATTGATGAGAATAGATACGACTTCAATAAACTCGTATACATCATATTCCCCTTTGGTCAGGAGGGACATGCTTTAGAGAAGTTCGCACCTTACCAATGGCAAAAAGAGGCGTGGGCAAAGCTTTCTTTGCACTTGTCCAATCCTGCAACAAGGTATGAAACATATAGACTAATAGTATCGTCTGGTAACGGAGCTGCGAAGACAGCGTTCGGTGCCATGACTTATTTAATGCTCATGTACACGCAGCGGATTAGAGCGCGTATCACGGCGAACACTGCACCGCAGATGTCGTCAGTCGTGTGGCCTGAGTATGATATTTGGTTTCGTCATGCACGTTACCAAGAGCACTTCTTTGAGAAATTTGGGACAAGTATTAAAGCAAAGAATCCGAGGTTGGCAGAGACATGGAGGTTGGATGCCGTGACATGGAATGAACAGTCCCCAGCTTCGATCTCAGGGCTCCATAATAAGGGTGGAGCTGTGATGTACATCTTCGAGGAGGCTCCTGGTATTCCTGCCAACATTTGGGAGTATGCCAGTGGTGCCTTCACGGAGACTGAGACGATCAAACTGTTCTTTGCTTTTGGGAACTCAGATGATCCAGAGAGTAAGTTCGAGCAGAACATGGCGTCCCCTTTGTGGAATGCCACCCGTATCGACACCAGAACCCAAGACCACATCGACAAGAAGCAGCTAGAGGATTGGCTGCAAGAGTGTGGAGGCGATGAGGACCATGACGACTACAGGGTGCGTGTGCGAGGTCTTCCCAGGAAGTCAGCTAAGGACTCAATCATTAGCTTAGAAGCTGTGAGAGAGGCCATCAAACGCTCTACGGACTATGACCTGAAGCAAGTGGGTATGTTACCTGTTATTCTGTCTTGCGATCCAGCCTGGACTGGTGGAGATGATACCTGTATTTGGTATCGCCAAGGTCCATATACGAAGATGCTCGAGAAGTTTAAGCTCGATAAATCCAAAGGTCAGACCCATCAATTCACTTATAATAAGCTGGTGAAGTGGGAACAAGAGTTAAAAGCCGATGCGGTGTTCATAGATCAAGGGGAAGGAACAGCGATCTACACCTTAGCCTGTAACGCAGGGAAGAGTTGGGAGTTGATCTCTTTTGCTTCTTCACCTAATGACAGTGCTGAGTTTCAGACCTCTGAATATGCGAACCTTCGTGCTCAAATGTATTACGAAGGGAATAAGTTTTTACTTGAAGGTGGAATAATAGATGCGAAAGAGAACGGATATTTTGATGAGATCCAACAACAGCTCTGCTGGACCAAAGGTACAAGGCATAAGATCAATCATAAGAAATTGGCAGAGAAGAAGCTCGACATCAAAGCTAGAGTTGGGAAATCTCCCGATGTCGCTGATGGATTTGTATTACTATTCGCTCGCCCCGTCCTCGAACGACTTTGGGAAAACGACAGAGATCGAGACGATGATATCAGAACCGGAGAAGGGGCAATCAAAATGGCAGGTCACTCAGACCCCTACGCTGATTTAGATGAGAGGGCTCGTGACTTATACAACTAGACAACTGAAAACAAAAGAAGAACTTGTAGCGGTGAAGGATTTTCTCAACGAAGCGGGGCAAAGATTAGAAGAAGAATATCCTGAGTTTCCTGATTGGAAGAATTTTAATTTACCTCGATATGCAAATATAGCCAGGTTCGTTGTCTCCTTTCGCGACGGTGAGCCGGTGGGATTCATGATGTCTCACATGACCGAAAGTGTTTTTCAACAGGATATAACCATACTCAGGCAAGATATTTTGTACGCTAAACCGAATACACGAGCAGCCTACCATTTGATGCAGGACTTCCTTGACTTTGGCCATATCCATGCTGACCATATACTAACTATGATCGGCGCAAGAACTAACGTGAAGCGTCAATCTTTAGAGAAACTCGGCTTCAAGAAAGTTGAGGAACTATATCGTATTGAGGTTTAATTATGGGCGGCAGTGCTGGTGGTTTACTAACAAGCTTAGACGCATCTCTTGGTGAATTATTCGGCGATGAGAACGGATTTCTTGGACTTGAAGGTGCTCGCAAAGAGAAAGCGGCAGCCAGAGCAGAAGTCGGAAGACAAGAGATAGAGCAAGAAAGACTTAGAGCTCAAGGCGTACTACAAGCACAACGTAAAGATGTCCAAGCTTCAAAAGCTGGAGCCTCTGCACGAAGAGCTTCAAGCAGAGCAAGTAGAGGACCATCATCTGGTGGGGCACCAGCTTCAGAGAATCTGGGATCTGCTTCACGCGACTTCTTAGGACTATAATGCAAGACCAAAGTAGTAAATCATTTTGTGAGTTTTTGAGACTTGAAGCCAAGCGGAAGTTTGATCAAGTAAGGTCCACCTGGGTAGATATTGGTCAGTGGGTTTTACCTCACAGAACCAAATGGATGCTATCTCAGGTCCAGGGCGAACGTAAGAACTATCACATTGTCGATCATACTCACACATTAGCACTTCGATCTTATGTTGCAGGGTTCCTTGAGGGGAATACTTCAGCAAGCAGACCTTGGTTCCGCATGGGCACAGGTAACTCTGAGCTTGATTCAATGCCTAAGAATCATGAGTGGCTAGACACCTTTACACGCAGAGTGTTGAAGGCTTTATCTACCAGCAACTTCTACCACGCAGCCGGAGAATTCTATTATGACTATGGTACTTTCAATACTGGCGCTCATTTTATTGATGAAATTGATGACCAGTTATTTTTTCATACCCTGACCCCAGGTTCTTACTATGTAGTGAATGACAGCTTCGGTGAAGCGGTTGTCCTGACTCGTGAGTTCTCACTGAACGTGAAAGCGTTAGTGAACAAGTACGGGAAGAAAGTAAATGGTCACTGGGACTGGTCGAACTTTTCCAACAATGTAAGGAAAATGTACAGCGATGGAAACTACTCTCAGATGGTTGATGTTGCTCAGGTCATTATCCAGAACGATAAATTTGACCCTGAGCAGCCTGTAGCCCTTCTCAATCAACAATGGCACTCTAAGACGTATGAGTTGGGAACGAACATGGAACATGTTCTAGCGAACGGGTCCATGAATGCAAACTTCTCTGACCCTAATGACAAGGAAAAGTTCCTTAAGATTTCAGGCAGCAGCAGAAAACCTTTCATCATAGGGAAGTCCAGCACGTCTGGGAACTTCGAGTACGGTGAGAAAGGTCCATCTTTGGATGCTCTTGGTCTCATTAAATCACTGAACAAGAAAGCGATCGCCAAGGATGAAGCTCTTGAGATTATGCTGCGCCCACCAATGCAGGGTCCAGCCAATCTGAGAAAGAGCTACATCTCAACTGCCTCAAACACGTATGTACCTTTAGATCCAAGCTCTGCCAGTCAGGGTGGGCTGAAGAGCATCTTTGAAATCAACCCAGCTATTGGCGCGTTGATCCAAGATGTTGGTGATTTAAGAGGCCAAGTAGATAAACTCTACTACGCTGATTTCCTTTTATTCTTAAGTAAAAACCCGAAGACTCGCACAGCCACAGAAACCGATGCGATCGTGAACGAGCAACAGCTCGTGATTGGACCAAATCTTCAGAGCTTGAACTGGACATATAATGTGCCAGTGGTTGAGTTCGTGATGGATTTTGTACTAGAGAATGACGCCTTCTTACCTCCACCACCTGAAGAGCTGGCTGGAAGGTTCCTGAAGCCTGAGTTCATCTCAGTATTCGCTCAGGCACAGAAGGCTGCTGATCTACCGCAGATTGACAGATACATGAATATGGTTGCCAATGTGGGTCAGGTTGATCCAAGAATATTTGACAAGGTCAATGTTGACAAGCTCGCTGACATTTATGAGGATCGACTCTACTTACCGGCGGGACTTAATGAGGACCAAGATAAGGTTGATGCCAAAAGACAGCAGGCGCAAGCGCAGGCTGAACGACAGCAGAAACTAGAAGCGATGACTCAAGTGAGTGGCGCGGCTAAAAATTTAGGAATTAAAGCTAATAATCCACAAGGGGAACAACAATGAGAAATATATTCGTAATGATTGCAATTTTATTTGCGTCCACATTCGCACACGCAGGTTTTCAAGGCTACGCAGCAGATGTGAGCTTAGACATTTTCAATAAAATCAACTGTAGTACAGGTCTGACTTGTTCTAAAGTTGGGGACAAATTCACTGTTGCAAGTTCTGGTATCGGTGTTTTGAGAAACCAAGTTGCAGTTACAGCCACTACTATTACTTCTGCTCAGTGCGGTTCTACTTTCATCAGCGGATCAGTTGTTGAAGTTGAACTACCTGAAGCTTCAACGGTTCTTGGTTGTCGTCTGACTTTCATTATCGGTACAGCTCAAGCTTTGACCATTGATCCAGATGTCGGTGACATAATAGCGCTCCTTACTAATGCCGCTGGTGACTCTTTGGTTGCAGATGCAATCGGTGAGTCAGTTACGATTGAAGCTATTAATGCCTCGACTTGGGCTCCTGTAGGAGCTGTTCAAGGTACTTGGACTGATTCGGACTAATCATGACTGAAAAAGACCTTGAAGACGCTAAAAAAGAAAGAGACCAACAGGTCATTAAAGAACTTAAGGAGCACAGAGATGTGCTTCTTAACGTTAGAGCTGTACTAGAAACAGCTTCAGGTAGACATGTGTTTGCCTATATGTTTAAAGAATTTGAAGTAGGTGAACTTCCACCTATGGGTTGGCCCCAAGAGTTAATGAGTGAGAAAATAGGGTCGCTCAGAGTTGGACATTCAATTTTTAAATTAGTATGTGAAGCAAACGCAGAAATGGCAGCATCGCTGCTCGCAAAAGTGGAGAAGGAAAAATATGCACAAGTTCAATCTGATTCATAAATATATGAGACGACATGATGAAATCGTAGAAGGTGGCGAAGGCGGCGGGGCACCAGCAGCAGAACCAGCTCCAGCAGCGGAACCTGAAGGGGACAAGTTTGACGATCTCGGATACCCGATCACAAAAGAAGAACCAGAGCCAGGGAAACCACCGGAAGAAAAAGCGCCCGAAAAACCAAAAGAGGAAGAGGTCGTTGAAGATCCCGCCACTGGATACGGAGAAGAACCTCCAAAAGTCCCTGAGCCAAAAGAAGAGCCCAAAGAAGAACCAAAGCCAGAAGACGACAAAGAGGTTAAATTCGAGCTCATCACAGACGGACTCGAAGAAGACGAAATCCAACCTATTCGCGACTTTTCTAAGAAACATGGTGTTACGAAAGAAGTAGCCCAAGCCATGATTGACCAGAAGAGATCAGAGAACGAAAGACTGGATAAGATCATTCTCGACCAGCAAACTGAAGCTGCTGAAGCCAAGCTTGTGAAAGAAGCAGCGTGGCATAAAGAACTTAAAGAGGACACAGATTTCGGTGGAGAGAAGTTTGGGTTCAATCTGAAGCAATGTAACAAGGTTTTATCTGATAATTTTCCACCAAGAATAATAAAAAGGTTGACGGACAGCAAGGGTGTATTGGAACCTGATGTCATGAGGGGCTTCAAAAAACTCGCGGATCAATTGTACTCGAAAGAGAGACTGACCCAAGGCGACCCTTCAGTGCCGAAGAAGTCAGCAGATGAACACGACGACACTTTGGATTTTTACGAATTAGAAAGTTAATCCTTATAAGGAGAATTACAAATGGCTGCATTAGGAACTAAACTCGTAACACTTGCTGACGTTGCGAAATCAAAAAACAAGCAAATCGGTAAAGTGGCAGAGGTTCTTTCGCAAGAAAACCCTATGCTTATGGACATTCCTTTCATGGAAATGAATGAAGGAACTATTCATAAAGAAGACATTCGTTCTGCGTTACCTGCGGTTTATTATCGTAAGGCCAACCAAGCGATTCCAGCTTCTAAATCAACCATCGAAGAGCGTACGTTCCAAGCTTCACATTTTGAGTCTAAGTCTCAGATTGATGAGGCTGTAGCAAAACGTGGTGGGGTCGATCGCATCGCCTACAATCGTTGGAATCAAGCAATGGGTCACCTTGAAGCGCAAGCTCAAGAGCACGCTGCATTGACTATATATGGATCACCTGAGAGTTCTACTCTTAAAAGTGCAGGTCTATTTGACGTGTATTCAACTTTGGCAACCTCAGAGCCTTCATCTGCCCAAATTATCGACGGTGGGAGCTCAGATTCAGATCTGACTTCAATCTTGTTGGTTCATTGGGGTGAGCGTTCAGTTTTCGGTGTGTATCCAAAAGGTACGCAAGCAGGTCTGAAAAGAACTGACCGAAGTGCTGGTGGAAAACTTGTACCAATCGACGCTTTAGATAGTGCTGGCGATGCCGGAACAATCTGGGGTTACGAGGAGCAGTTTGAAATTGATCACGGAATAGTGGTTAAAGATTATCGCCAAGCCGCAAGGATTGCGAATCTTGATATTTCAAATCTTCAGACTGGATCAAGTGCTGCTGACCTAATCGACTTAATGATTAGTGCTGCATACAGAATTCACAATCCTCAAAATGGAACTGGTGTTTGGTATGTTAATCGAAGCATTGAAGCTTTCCTTCACAAACAAGCCTTGACGAAAGTCGGTGCTGGTGGCGGACTTTCCTTCGAGAACTTTGAAGGCAAGCAAATTTTGATGTTCTTGGGTCGCCCAGTAAGACGTGCAGACGCTTTACTAAACAGTGAGAGCCAAGTAACTAGCTAATTTTATAACATTATTTGGAGGATTTAAGATGAGATATGATATTGAGAATCAACTATGTAACGCACAAGCTTTTACAGCTAGTGCGGTTTCAACGAACTCTTACCAGAAACAGAGTGCAGCCCAAGACCTGAGCATCGGTCGAAGAATGGCAGTCATGTATGTGGTAGTTGTTGCAGCAGGTACAGGTTCTACTTGGAACTTACAAGCTGTTCAAGCTGACGTTACGGCGCTGACTACTAACATTGAAGTGTTAGGGACAGTACAAGTTGCAGCCGCTCTAATGACGAAGGGTGCAGTTTTTGAAGTACCTATTCCTCAAGGAACAATGACTCGACTCCATCTTGGTGCGCGAGCCATTCCTGAGTCTGGTGGAACAGAGACTGTAACTTTGGACGCTTATCTTGTACCGCAAGAAGAGATTCCTTACTTCAGAACTTTCCCTAAAGTTGTAGGGTCAGGGGCGTAGTCAAATGAGTAGCAATAGAAGTATGCCTAAACCTCCGGTTGAAAAATCGGAGGTTGTTGAACCAAAGTCGTCCCCTGCCCCAGTTGAGAAACTAGAGCAAGAGATACCGGCGTCCATTGAAGTGATGGCGCTAAGACCAGGATTTTTTAAAGGCGAAAGAAAGAAAGAAGGCGATGAGTTCATGGTTGATACTATGAAAGAAGTCGGTTCTTGGATGAGATGTTCTGACAAAAAGTATCAAGATCAACATGAGAATCAAATGGCTGAGAAGAAAGCCAAACGCATGGCACTCATTGAAAAAGAAAAATATAAGCGGGACAACTAATTTCTGCTTAGTTGAAGGCGGAAATTATGGGATACACGAAACCACAAATATACAATTTGGCATTCGGTGCCCTTCTATTGTCTCGGCAAACCACTGATCCGACTACAGACAACTCAAATGAAGTCGCAGTTCTAAACACACATTACCAACATGCGTTCGATGCTTGCCTTGAAGACATGGATTTAGATGCCACGTCTACGAGAGCAACCTTGGCTTTGTCAGTGACAGATCCGGTAGCTTATTGGAATTATGGCTACACATACCCAAGTGACTGCGTGGTTCTAAGACGACTTGAGCCAGCAGCAGCCTACACTCCTATTGATAATAAAAGATCACACGTCCCTAAGATGGTTAGAATCCATAGTGGGGCGAAATTAATTCTCACGAATCAGGCTACTGCGGTGGCTGAATATATCTCGAATGCTGTACCATTGAGCTCACTTGGTGCTCACGCAGGCATGGCGATAGCGTACTACCTCGCATGGTTCTCTGCTCCACTCATTGTCGGCAAGGGTTCAAGGACTCTTAGGAAAGAGATATGGGAGAAGTATGTATTGTATAAAGCCCAGGCACAGGATCAAGATAGACGTGAGAATTTCAATTTCCATGAAGACGGTGTGGACTTTGAATTCGTAAACGTAAGGATTACCTAATGGCCTATAAGTCTCAGCCCAGTTTTTCGACAGGTGAACTCGATCCGGCTCTCCATGAGAGGACCAATTTCGAGAAGTATAAATCAGGTCTAGCTACTGCTAGGAATGTAATGATCGCTAAGACTGGTCGAATTCTCAGTCGCATGGGTAGGAAATTCTTCGTTAAAACTAAGACTGACGCCAAAGTTGTGGCGTCACATTTTATGTCTCACATTGGGAAGTTCTTAGAACTAGGTCCCACATGGATGAGAATCTATGATGTCGATGGAACTCTTGATAATGATTTCGCAAACTCAATGGCTATCCCAACTAACTATCAGATCGTCGATACAGATGATGAGAATGTGGTAGCCATTTCGAATGGCGCTTTTGCAATTAAGCTGGCAACTGGGATAGTTACAGGTGCCAATTATTTCCTCGCAGCCAATGGTCTGGCTCCAGCCTATGTATCTAGAACTACAACCACAGGGGCGAGCTACGGTGTTGAATATGCTTGGTCATTTGTAATCAGAGGGGAAGAGACTTTCCCAGGGAATGACGAAGCCCAGACAACTTTATTGCTCCCTGTCGGTGGAACACATGTTAACACTTTCACTGTAGGCGTCGATGACATTGCTTCTTATATTGGTTCCTCTGCGGCTATTGATGAAATTAAGTTCTACAGACGACCCGCTACGGGTGGCAGCTATGGTTACATAGGAAGCTCTGTGGATATATCAACTAGTGGAACGCTTGATTACGAAACTACTTTCTCTGATTACGGACAAGAGCCTGATTACACCAACCAGTTTATTCAAACTAACACTGGGAATTCAGGCATAGCTGTATTTGTCGGAACAAAGTGCGGAGTAATGTATCAGCAAAGACTGGTGCTTGGTTTCGCTAACAGAATTGTAACAAGTAGAATTGGGTTTCCTCGAAACTTTACCAGAAGCTTTCCGTTGAGCGACGACTCTTCATTGACACTAACCTTCGGGACTAACGGAGTTGATCTACCAAGGTACATGATTGAGAGTGACGGTTTGATCCTATTCAGTAGCCAAGGTGTTTACACCCACACCGGAGCCCTATCTACGTCTAACATCGCTTTAATAAAACGTGGTGACTGGATTATTGACGCAGACGTTCCACCACTAGCTGTCCCAGGTGGGGTTCTATTTATTGATAGTTCAACCAACACTGTTAGACAGCTTAAGTGGTCTCAAGAGACAGGCGTGTACGCAGCAGAAGAGCTGAGCATTTTCAGTGATCATTTGTTTTCTCAAAAGAAAGTTAAGTCTTGGGCATTCATGAGTGGAGAGTTCCCACTAGTTTGGGTGACATTCACTGATGGAACTATGGCTACTCTTACTTACGAACCCAGTCAACAGATGAGAGCTTGGACCAGGCATGACTCAGTTAAGAAGGTCGAGTATGTGGGCGAGATCACAAACTTCCAAGCTGCGAGTACATTCTTCTTCCAAACCAAAGACGGCGACGAGAGATACTACGAGACTGCTGCACTAAGATACCCGACACCGGCACAAGTTATTGCTGACCCTGAAGCAGACAAGAATGAGTCTGTAGCGGCCCTTGATGCAATGGTGTCTTGGTCCCACTTAATCAATGATGACCTCACAGATGACGACATGGTGCTTACACCAGTAGTTGCTGACACATGGGATGGTGATTTAACATTATCAGTTACCGATGATGCGATTTTCCCAGACCCAGGCATTGGTGCTGTAGGTACAATATTTAAATATTTTGATTCTGATAGAAGTGAATACGAACTGACTGTTACGGCCAGAGCCAGTGATGATTCAATCACTGTGAGTCCTAACATCTTGTTCCCTTCAACTGCCGCCACGAACCCAAGACTTTATGAAGCAGTGACAACAATTAGCGGATTAACCCACCTAG
>Ga0075119_1001489_pt1 | contig 11236 bp, 18 predicted proteins | sample AntAceMetag02UK9_FD_69791 | JGI IMG/M metagenome (GOLD analysis project Ga0075119, IMG submission 69791) | Saline lake microbial communities from Ace Lake, Antarctica - Antarctic Ace Lake Metagenome 02UK9 | ecosystem: Environmental > Aquatic > Non-marine Saline and Alkaline > Saline | place... | reverse complement strand
ATGTCATATGTTGGTGCAGAGAATATCGAACAACTACATGTAAAGGCGAGGTTCCTTAGAACCAGTCCCCACGCAGTAGTGGAAAATAGACCACATGGAGCAAATTAACGTAAAGGTTTTGTCATCCAAGAGATTGACCAAGTCCTTCAAAGAAAACAAGTCTGGTAATATCTGGGAAAGTATTGGCCTCTCGCAAGATGAGGCAGAGCGCATTATAGCTCATGCTATCCAAAAGCTAACGCCAGACTCAGAACCACTAACAGTTACAATTACCGTGAATTAATGGAGATATAATGCTAATTTTTAGCCCGAAGGTTAGTTGGGAGAAGGTGAATAAGGACCTTGAAGTCGCCAACGGAGGTATTCCCCTACATCCATTAAATGTTGATAGTCACCGCAAAACTATTGTAAGGTCTATCATTAGTGAGTTGGTTGATATTGCCCGCAAAAAGGGCATTGTCTGTGAAACAAATAAGAACGGCAATGTTGGTAAAGTGACCAGGATTGGCAAGATATCCATCAATCTAAGGAAATATGCTATTGATATTGATATGGCAAGTTTTATATATGAGCACATTGAATTCATAGATGTTGACAATTTTCTATTGATTATTAAGACTGCCCGAACTAGTATGGCAGTGCAACTAACATAATGGGGATGAAAGGATTCGACTCGTAAGGAAAAATAAAATAGTCAAGCTGTGGGAGATTACCTAGCCACATAAATCAATGGTGATGAAAACACAATCGCAGATTCAATGCTACAAGCCGCATAGTTTAGGAATGCCCTAAAAGTCAAGCACAGGAGCTATCTAAAGCCTCTGACTGTATGAGTTAAATAGCGTGTCTAGTCAGACATTAAAACTGGCAACATGGACAATGGCAGGAATAAGCCAGTCTTAAAAATAATTAAACTTCTCTTTTTGGGATTGTTGGTTCTCCAAAAGAAGAATACGAGAACCCTCTAAGCTTGTAGACTCCTATTTATGGCTCTTTATTGAGGACCGCAGTTCGATTCTGCGCATCTCCACCAATTAATTCTTGTTGAGAAAGTTAATACCTGCACACCAAACTAATTTAACCTGGGCGTGGTAGCTAGCACTTGGAATAACGCGGGTTCGAATCCCGTCGCGTCCATCAATTTGAAAGGCAACGAGGTATTTATCAATGACTAAACCAACTACTAAAGAGGGCTCTATTAGGAGAGTGCAAGGCCTATTTGATGACAACAATGTTAGTTACACCACAACCTCATTAGGTCGTGAGATTAAAATCAAGAGTCCAGCAGGTATTATCAAGATTCACCACAACGGTCGTTATCATTGGACTATGAGAGTCCCTGGTATGGCAAGCGTTGATATTAGATTTGGTTTTGGCGTAAACATGACGGTTGACTCTATTAATCACCTTATCATGTTTGATGACGTAATGGCGATTAAATATGAGAATTAGGATTCCTAAGTATACTTGGATTCACGTAGTTGACGAAAATGGCGGACTGATTAGTAGAACCTGCACTCAAGAAGACACCTTTGTATTTACAGAGGACCATAAACACGGAATTTCGGACTGTGAGAATCCGACTGTTTATGATACAATGGCACCAGTAAGGGAGAGAGATGGAGCTAAAGCCCTGGGATAACTTTCTGCACCAATTAGGGCACCCGCACTGGGTTAATGTACCTGACATTCTTTTACGTTTGGAGTAAGTTCTAAATGGGACTGGCTAAACACTTCCACACTATGAAGCAACAGGGACAAAGAGTTCCTAACTATGTATATCGGTTCTTTCAGGACCCACTACCTACGGACAATGCTATTCCACCTGAGCAACGTAGGTATACTCCCAAAAAGAAGAAGGTGGTTGGCGATAAGTCAATGGATGACATTTTAAAAGACCTATTAGGTTAAAGATGGACCTTATGGCTATCGAAGAACTCTAGGACTAATATTATAGTGGAGGCATAATATGCACACATCACTAAATATACTAGGACTGATACTACTACTGTCCACCCTAACTGTAGGCGGCTGCTCAAGTAGCATACTACATAAAGATGGCTTCAAAGAAGCTGTCACTGACCCTTTAGTTGAGGTTATTGACGAGAAGGCCGATGAACTTATCGACCAAGTTGATGACCTTGACTTAGATGAATTAGTAGAGTCTTCAAAAGACTTGGTTAAACAGACTGAGAAGTCAATGGCCAAGCTTGATGAACTTATACAAGAGGTAAAGAAGACGGCGGTGGTTTCAACTGAGACCCTGGAACAAATCACACAAACCTTGAAAACAATTTCTAGTTTGGTCGAAAAGTTAGAAGCCACTGCCGAATCTTCTACCCTACTTATTACAACCGCCAATGAGTTATTGGTCGAAACTAAACAGCTTATCCCAGAACTTCGTAAGGTGGCAGAGAATACAAACGAGATTCTCCCAGAGATTAGAACTCTTATAGCCAGTCTAAACGATACAGTGGGAAGCGTTAAAGAAGAAGTACAGAATAGTACGACAGATTCAATCTGGCTTAAGATTCTGCCCTCAATCGTCTTGCTGCTAGGTGTTCTAGTAGCAGCGTTTTTTATCATCCGTGCAATCAAAAAATAGGAAATAACTATGCACCTTAACCGTGACCAAGCGATGGCTTTTGCGGCAGTTCGTGACGCAGGCTATAACCCAGTACAGGCAATTGTACTGACTGGCCGACACCGCGAGCTACAATTAGGCGTCGTGTCTGTCTCTGCTATCAGTGGAGGCGAACGTTTTAATATCCGTGTGGGTGTTGATTCGCGCAGGAACCATTCAGAGGTTCTATCTGTTTATAGGTTGACGACCACCATTGACAATAGGAAGTCTACCAACGTAAACAGCATTGACGGATGTTCCGTCAGAACAATTAACCGAACTTACGTTAACTAGGAGAAAATACATATGCGAATTCCAGCGTGCGGTGCCACTTGGCAAGACCGCGCCGCAAACAAACTTACGTCCTGTAATTTTGAAGTGTTTACCACAAGGGTAGACGATATTCAGGAAGAGTTTGGCGGCTCTGCCCGTAAACAAACCAAGGTAGATACTCTCGCAGAGGGTTTCAGGCAGGTGCATAATGCACAGGCAGCCGCAGGTTTGTTGGGTAAGAAGTTTGTGATTAGCCGTTCTGGTGCATCACTACATCTTACTACTCTACCAACTTCGGTACTTAAGACTATGCCTCTTCCACAAGAGTACGAGGCAGAACTTAGCGGTGCTGCCCCTAATAGTCCAGCCCCCGGCTCTTCGGGTGCATTTGATGCCTTCGCTAATAGTCAAGGGTCTATTACATTTAACGGCAGTGAAAATGAGAACAAGCGCATCGCTATGGCAGCTAAGTTGATGTTCCTATCTCTTGGTGCTTCGTTGGAAGTTATCTATCCTGACCCTGCTGGCGACTTACTTGTCGTTCAAGTTATTGACCATAAGAAAAAGCCAGAAGCGTTTATGTCTATGATTGATGGCGTATTTAACGGCGGTGACCACCCCGAGGATAAAGACCGATATGAAATTTCATTTGGTCTATTAAAGGATATCAAGTAATGGCTGCTATAAACAAGAACTGTCCTATCTCAAAGATAGCGCACGGTTGGGAAGAAATCGCAAGACCTCTTATTGCCTTCATCGCTGCCGGTCAATCAGTTATGCTTCAAGGTATGCACGGTAACGCTAAGACTTCGGTCGCTGAGTTAATCGGTCATGTCTATGGAGAAAACACTGCACGTTACGTAGACTGTCCCAAGGCTAACCTTGTCTCTATGTGTGGATTCCCAGACATGGATAAGATGCGCGCTGGTGAACAGGCCTTTGTACCTAACAACAACAGTCTTATCAGTTCGGATAAGTACCAAGTTAGGGTAGTTGTGCTGGATGAAATCTCTCGCGCAAAGAAGGAAACCAGTAATGAGCTACTAGAGCTTATTGAGAAGAAGACCATTTATGGTATTCCAACTGGTATCAAGGTTATCATTGCTACGTCTAACCCGGATACATATAAGGGCGCAACCAAGATGGATGCTGCTCTTTTGGACCGCTTTGTTGCATGTCTGCCAATTCCAGACTTCAAGGAAGTTACCTCCGATGATGTAGAGAAGATGATTCAAATCAACATGGACCAAGATACCGACCCTGACTATGTTAAGAACGTTGGGGCGGAACTTCGCGATATTGTTGAGCGAGTAACAAAGAAGTACAAGGAATTAGTTTCAGACCCTGATGTTCAGGCGCGAATTAGCTCTTATGTATCCAACCTAGTCTCTATGTCTAAGGCAAAGTGGAATGCTATCAGTGCTGAAGAGGCACCGTATATTTCTGGACGAGAGGCATCTGCACAGCTATGGCGCGCTATTATTGCACTTGCTGCATATGATATCGAGGTTTATGGTCGTGAGCCAACTATGGCATATGTTGACGCTGCCCGCGATGCAATTAAGTATTGCTGGATTGTTAAGCACGGAATGGATGAAAGGTTTATCCGTTCAGTAGAGACTGTCCATAGAGACTTTATCTTCCTTCTTCGTTCGACCGCTAAGGGTCCTGCCGGTAAGATTGCAACGGCTTACGCCAAGTCAATGACGCCAGTAGCCAAGCTTAACTTCTGGGAACAGCACCTTGACGATATCACTAAGCATTGTGATAATATCATGATTACTGAAATGATGAGTGGAACTATTGGAGCTATTGAAGAGTATGCACCAGTTACCGCAGGTCAAAAAGCAAATTACGAGAAGGACAAGTTAGGTTGGCGTGCGCGACTTTACGGTATCTCTAAGAAGCATAAGTACTTCGCAAATACAGCAGACTCTTTAGAGGGTCAGTTGATATGTCAGCTAATTGCTGGTATGAATGCGAACAGCTTCTCTCTACGAGACGAGCCGTTTAAGAGTGCCCTATCTACGGACGTACTTGATTCGTCTAACATTACCGACCTTTTGGTGGAACTTACCTCCGACAAGGTCAAAAATATCCGTATTTAATACGGGCAACAGCGCAGGGCCATTTAAGTTACGATGGCCCTGCGCTTATACATTTTACGCTAGACAATATATGAAATTTAAGACACGCAACATCTTCAATAATCGCAAGACTAAGTTCTCTGTAGACTTTGGTGTCTGTTCGTTTATGGCGAGACAGGGCGAGAAGAATACATATAAGAGCGATGCTTGTCCCGGCTGCTATTCTGCAACACTGCTTAATATTTATCCCTCAACTGCTAAGAAGTTAGAAACTGCCGGCTATCCTGACATGGATGACTTTAAAGCCGACATAACAAAGATAGCGGCAACAGGTCACAGGTTTATTAGGTTCTACTCACTTGCAGACTTTGCTTCCAAAGAAGACATTAAATATATCAAGGCAGCGGCAAAGATTATGCCAGTCGAGCTATTCAGCAAGACTTTACATGCAAACTACCGCGACGACCTAGTAAAAGTTGCGTCAATACCAAACGTATGGATTAGCCTATCTCTTAACAAATCGTGGGACTCTTCTTACATTGAAGACTTACATAATTACATTATTGATAACCGCTTGGCTAGGAATGTTCAGTTGAACTACTGTTTCACTGAAAATGAAGAGCCTAGACTTATTCCATATATTAGTGTATATCACACAACCAAAAGAAATAAGGTCCCACTCTTTGAGCTACTTGGATATAACCGAGTATGCTGTGCCAGAGCAGAAGATGGGTCCAAGATTACAGAGAAGAACTCAGGAAATTATAAGGGTAGTTGCGCGAAGTGTCCGCTGTGCAAGTTACCATCGGCAGACGCGGACGGTAAGTTACTTACACCTAAGAAAAGAGAAGAGCTATATGAGACACAAGTACAGTGAAGATGACATCGTTATTCATTCATTCATGTGTAAGGAAACAAGTAAGCACCGAAAGGATAGGGTAAAGGTTCTTGGTATCTGCTTTCCCACTGATTGGGATACAGAGCCACGTTATGGTATTGAGCTAATTGATAGAATGCAAGAGTCCATTGGCAATAAAGGTATGACTGAGATTATTCAGAAGTACAAGATTGTTAAGGCAGTTGATGAGAGTACACTAACTTTAGTTAGTTCTCCAAGTAAAGAAGAGAAGAGTGTGGCCGATATCTTACAGGAGATTGACGAGCCTAGTATCGCACCGAGCGGAGTGTAGTTATGGCAAGAGTTCAAGCAACATGGGATATAGCTAAGGGCGCACCTAACAAGGTGAATGATAAGGCGTGGTGGTTCTCGGATAGTCGAGGCAACGCAAAATCTAACGGCAATTATATCTGTTGGGATGGCGATATCGCTGGCTCTGAGGTTGGCGTTCAAAGGATTCGCTGTACCGTTCCCGGAGGTATGCTGGCAGCCAAGTACTGTTATATCGCTAAGATTTACAAGCCTTATGTCCGCGAGTCAACTTATGATTATGATAAGCTGCGCGATTACCCGGTTGACCTTAATGATAGAAAGAATTCACGACGTTGTAGCCGTAAGCTATCTCGCATTATGCAGAGCTTAGGTGTAGCGTATGCTGACCGTGCTGGACTTATGTTCACCACTAATGACATTAAAGTAACTGGGTGGTTCTCAAACGTTGCAGGCAAAGAAGGTATTGCTATTAACCCTTGGGTTCTAATGCAGACCAACATGGGTAAGCTTACTCGTCTAGTAAAGAAGGAGGTTGTTCACCGTGCCTTGTATCGTAATCTTAAGGAACTCTCCAATAAGGCCGTATTAAACTTTACGCTAGATGTTCTATCTATGCGCGTGATTGCTACTTCGCCATATGAGAAGCTGGATAAGGTAACGGTTCGATTAGCTGAGACTCTCTTTAATCCACGACTATATAAGAAGTTCCCACTACTTATCCTGGCAGACCCTTCTCTTACAGAAGACCAAGTTAAGAGAAACTCTCCAACCGAGATTTACAATCTATGGTGTGAGCTTTACAAGACAACCGACAGAGGGCTATTGCCCGACCTTAGTGATATTAAGCCATCCTCACTTTACTTTAGAATTAAAGCAATGGTTGACGATATCTTCATGGGTGACATTCAGAGCACTGGTATTAACTATCCCTGGAACTGTGCCCCATCGCTTGAGGTCAACAACAACACTTATAACGATGACTCTATTGGGTCGGAGTTCGATAAGAAGAACCAGTCTTTGAACGACGCTGTAAAGAAACACAGTATGCCACGCCGTTACCGTAGAGACCCCAGTTATAGCAACTCGGTCTCTATGTTTATGGACGAGCAGATGTTTAAAAAGAAAAGCTTTGTAGACGACAAACTAAAGGAGATGGCTAAGAAATTACGCACTGACCGTATCATGGAACAGATGGAAAGTAAGTTACAAGAGGTCGTAGGACTAGACGAAGAATGTATTAAGCCATATCCTGACCAGCTATCTGTAACTGGAACTATTATGGTTGCGCTTGGTATTTCTCATCCAGATGTTTTACCTTTATGGTGGAACCGAGACGATTCAGAAAGTTCTAATCGTAAAAAGGTTGCAGCTTACTTTGATATCTCACCGTCAATGACGCAACTATTCCCTTATATGATTCACTTAACTGAAGCAGTAGAGGACGAGTGTGACCTTGTATTATGTCGTAACGATGACGACGCCAAGGATGGAACTTCTCGCGGAGCATATGTTTTCGCTGGTGGAGTTAAAGAGATTGACGAGGATGACCTAGATAAAATGCGTAATGGTAAGTTTAAGCCGGGCAGTTCTACGTCGTTTGATTCTGTTCTAGACTCTATGATGCGTGATGTTCACGAGCATAACATTGATATTGTTCTTATCTTTACTGACGGTAAAAGCACTTTGAATAGTGAAGAGAAGATTAAAGAATTCAATGAGTCTGGCAAGAGATGCTATAATATCTATCTGACAGAACACTATGGTGGCCCTCGGGATATCCACCATGTTGAATCAGACCTAGATAAACTAACTGGTGAGTCGTTCACGTTGAACTTACCTCCGGTAGATAAGTATTAAGAATGTTGACATTAATAATGATAGTTGCAACTACCTATATGGTTATTGCATGGGTCATTGTTCCATTCATAGAGGCCGCTCGCGGCCATACTTTCGAAGAGACAGAAATGATTCAGGTAGAGCCAAAGAGGTCTACTAGGACTAATATAGAGGAAGAAGTCACCGTAGGAGATATGGTACTTCACGATATGATGAATCAGGACGATACATACGATATCGGCACCATTGATTTTGGAGATTAGATGAATAATACATCAAGAGTTTTTAAAGAGTTAAGAGAGCGCTGGTCGGACCTATCAGCCATTCATAAGAATGACGACATGGTTGCGGTTGGTATTAGATTCCAGTCAGGCGAAATCCGTAAGGCCGTAGCGTTATTTGAGCAGCTTCCACAACTGTTGCATCTGCTATTTGAGCATAAGCATCAGGAGACAGCAGATAAAGAGGATGATAATCTTCTATCGGTATTTATCTGTGATAGCACAGGTAATCCATTCTATGATAGTAACGACTATAAGCCTTCTAAGAACAAGTTCAGCCTCAAGAGAGATGGCGACCGCAGAGTATTACGCTTTGGAGGTATGACTACGGAAGATAAAGACCAAGTTGTTGACTTAACTGTAGAGCAGGTTCATGCACACATTGATGAAGTTAAGCCAGACGATGACTTAAATAAGAAGCAGGGAACAGATACAAATCCCTGGGGAGATATGCCTTGGTAAAATCAAAAGTATCATGCACAGGTACAGTTGATACCGATTATGATTTCAACAGAGATTTTCTTCTGAAAGACTATCAGGGATGGCTACAAACAATTGTTCACTCAGTTCTTAGGAAGTTCAGTAAGAATAACCGTTGGGACTTTGACGAGTTAATGGGCGAAGCCTACTTAGCTCTTTGTGAGTCAGCACAGAAATTCAATCCAGAGTATAGTCATAGCCTGCTTGGCTATGCAAAGCCATATATATATAAGCGAATACACGAGTTTATCTCTGTCAACATGTATACCTTTAAGGTAAGATACTACAATATTCGACATGACCAAGACAAGGTAGATACCGTTAATCGTATGGAGCGAGAACTATGGTCGGACCATAAGGGTAATGAAGAGAGCCCGCGAGCACATTATTCGCCTAATGATACGTTTTTTGACACGCCCTTAACTAACCACCCTTCTGGACATAAGGCTGTAGAAGAACAGGTAGAGTTAGCAGAGAACACGGCTATCCTTAAGCAATTAGTAAACACAGAGCTTAAGACAAAAGAACGCCGCGCTCTAGTTAGACGACACCGTCACGATGAATCATTCCAACAGATTGGCGATAAGTTAGGCGTCTCTAAAGAGTCAGCCCGCCGCATCTATCAGCGTGGCTTAGAGAAGCTAAGATTCAAAGCTACAGAAGCAGGTATTAATGATTAGAGCAAGCGTTATAATTAAAGAATGCAGGCGGTGCGGCACCTCTTTCTATGATGGAAAGAATAAGGTAACACTTGAGCCCAATATGGAAGTAACCATTATTAAGGCCAAACTATCTTCATGCAACCACTGTCCATATGACGTTAACCCACGAGACCCAGGATTTAAACGAGTTTAACTATGATTTCAGACATTGCCCCAGGAAATTTTTCTGGTGTATTTCTGGTCAGCGAGTGTAAAGTTCTCAAGACACGAAAAGACAAGCGACCATATACCGCTATCACCTTCCAAGATAAAAGCGGACAAATTAAGTCATTCGTGTGGGACAAGGAGCTGAACTATATTCGTGCGGGCAGCTTTGTAAAAGCTTCCGGCGAGGCCAAAATGCACAACGACGAGTTAGTTCTCCGTCTTACCGATACCGGCATTACGCCAGTTAAGCAGCCAGACAATCTAGACGACTACATTTATAGCCTAGACAGCTTAACTATTAAGACCTTATGGGAAGAGCTACTATCTATTGTCAATGGCGTACCCAGCAAGCTATACCGTCCAATCCTTGATACTCTTTTGGAGACTCACGAATCATTCGGAGAGTTCAACCTAAAGAACGCACCATTAACAGAGGAAAGGTACGGAGCATATGCTGGAGCTTTATTAGAGCATATCGTATTTGTGTGTAGGCACATAAAAGCGATTCAGCGTAACTATTACGACCGAGACCTACCACTTGACCCGGATTTATTAGTGACCATCGCAGTTTTACATGATATCGGTAGACTCAAAGCATTCCAGAATATGATGAAGATTGAAAAGACTGTAGAGGGAGTTATGATTCCTTCTGCTGATTTGTCTTGGGATGTTACGGTTCAACTAATCTCCAAACTAAAGATAGAGGTGGACGACCAACGACTCTATAAGTTGCGTGAGGGTATTAGGTCCGCTGCCGATACAGATTGTGTCCCAAAAACTATCGAGGCTCTGATTGTTCAGAAGGCTCAACAACTAGACGCGCTCGTTGGTATATACGGGCGAGCTATTAACTTTACTAGGCGGGACGAGACATTTGTCAGACTCCAAGCCGTTGACGGAGAGATATATAATGGGTAGAGTATACTGTGTTAAGTTTGAAGGTGATGATAGATATCATACTCCAATAGATGGGCCTAGACTGATTGCTATATGTGATACATTTGACCTTTGCGAGCAGGCAATCAATATCCATGCTAATGCTTTTAGAACTAATGACCGTGAACCTTTAGAGTTCGTTTCAAGAGGTATAGCGCACGTTCAGTATGGTTTTTACTTTATTAGTCCAATGAATATAAACGAATTACCAGACTATAGTATGAGGACCAACTAATGCACGAAGGTAAAATCAGAGACATGCTGGCGAATAGCCGGCGACCAAGAATGGGACGGTCGGAAGAGTGTAATGAGGGCTATGATAGAGAAACTATTTCTGAGTTCTATAGCGTATTAGACGTTAAAGATATTAGCGATGAAATTGGAGTGGTCTTAGTGTCGCTATTCCCTGGTATTAATACATCAGGTATTGGACATTAATATGGGGTATTCAACATCTAGCGGTCGTGTACCTTTTGCTGTTCAAAATTTAGGTTATGGCGAAATTGGTCGCCCAGGTAATCTTCCTGACTTTATTGTGAAGATGGAAAACGATGAAACTGAATCTTATCCTAATATTGATTTAGGCAAAGGGTGGACAACTAATATAGAAAGCTCGGATAATTGCGTTGAACATGACGATATGTATTTAACCATGATTACACATGAGTCTGGCTTAAGGG
>Ga0075119_1001475_pt1 | contig 11288 bp, 10 predicted proteins | sample AntAceMetag02UK9_FD_69791 | JGI IMG/M metagenome (GOLD analysis project Ga0075119, IMG submission 69791) | Saline lake microbial communities from Ace Lake, Antarctica - Antarctic Ace Lake Metagenome 02UK9 | ecosystem: Environmental > Aquatic > Non-marine Saline and Alkaline > Saline | place... | reverse complement strand
GGTAATCGGCACCGACCTCGTCCATTATCTCGTTCCACAGCACGCTGGATTTCAAGACATTGGACTTATGAATATTGTGCAGCACTTTCTTGCGCTTCTGAGCAGTATCGAACGCAACGCGCGCAATATTAGCAATTTGGTCTTCGTCATACTCAAGGTTTTCGACAACATAACGCTTGCCTTCGGCGTTGGTGCCCATCTCTTTCTTACCGAAGTACAGTCCGCCAACAAGTTCGCGAATGATGATTATATCAATGCCGTTATCGCCGATGATTTCAGGCTTGAGCGGCGAGAAATGGGCTAGGCTCTGGGGCAGGTAAACGGGGCGAAAATTAGCGAACGTGTTGAATCGGCGACGCAGTGGGAGCAGGGCGCCACGTTCTGGCTGCATGTCGATAGGGATTTTTTTTGAGTCTTCGTGATTGAGACCGATTGGGCCTTTCAGGATTGCTGCCGACTCGTCGCAGAGCTTTTTGGTTTCTTCGGGGAATGAGTCTCCGTGGCTAAAATAAGCGCTGGCGCCAAACGCACCATGGACGAGCTCGAAGTCGATATCGTTGCGCTCGGCAACAAGGTCGAGAATTTTTACTGCTTCGGCCATAATCTCAGGACCGATGCCATCGCCGTCGAGTAACGCTATTTTATGTGTGGCCATGTGGCTAAGTCCTTTTGGGTATTCCCTTTGATTGGGCAGGCGGGTGGATGTAGTGGTTTGATCGACAAGCCTTAGGCTGTTATCCACCTAATTTTCGGCGTTTAACTTAGCAATTCCATAGCGAAAAAGGAAGCTGTAAGCGCTCTGGTGCACATTGCCTCGGCTAAAGACGGCGCCCTCGTCTTATGCTAATTTCACAGTACTACTTATCGGTTCATAGAGTTTAACAGGTACGCCAAGTCTCGGGGTTAGAGGTATGGCCGAGAAAGGCGTGCCAGGCGTGACGCCACACACGAAAAATTAAGATATTGAGATTAAATGAATAAGGAAACGGTTATGAGGGCGGGTTTTAAGGGAGTTATCGCAGGTTCAATGCTAGTCGCTGTAGGCACAGCTTACTCAGATAATGAAGAGTTTCTACTTTCCTTCCACGGTTTTGAGCCTGATGCCTATACTGAAGAGGGTCAGGCCGGACTCGCGCAGATTTTATCGGGAAAGATGTTCGACTTTCAGGTCCCAATGAGTGCTGTGAACTTTAGGCGATCGATTGCTGCCAGCAAAGCAGGCGAATTGGGCTATGACGCAACCACCGATGAGGGGCGCTTTTACAGTGAGGGTGCCTTGCCTTCATTCTCCGGCGAAACTAACGCGGCCCTTGATATGGGGTTATCTGCTTTCGAACGTGAAGGCAAAGAGTTCGCCAGCGCTAACTGCTTTGCCTGTCATTCGGGTGTTGTGAATGGCGTTGTTGTTGCAGGTTTGGCCAGCAACAGCGTTATTCAGACCTCCTCACCACTGACGGAAATTTACGGTGAGGTGGTAAGAGGAGATAATTATGGTCAGTACGCCGTTTGGAATCTCGCCGCACACATGGCTAATCCAGAAGAGACAGGGCTGCTTACATCAGACGAACTCACCCCACCTGTCGAAGTGATGAACAACCTCAAGCGGCCCCCAGTTCAAGCTATGCCGTGGTGGACGATGAAATATAAAGCCCGCGACTATTGGTACGGAGATGGTGCGCCTACTGATGCAGCGCATTTCTCACTCAATTTTAGCGTAGGTAACGACGACATCAACGAGCATCATGCTGAGCATGTTGAGATGACTGCGAGGGCGCTTGCCTTTGCTAGAGAAACTCAGGCGCCAAGTTTTCCAGAAAATTTGGACCCAGAGTTGGTACAAATCGGCGAGAGAATTTTTCATGGCAAACTTCAGCCCGAAGATCGTTCCACTTTCCTCGCGTGCTTCCAATGCCATGGCGAGTACACGAAAAAACCTACAGCCACCGACTACAGTCTGCCAGGCTCTTGGTTTGTGAATTACAGCGGTTCGGAGCAGCTTCGAAATGTGGGTACCGATTCGAGCTACAGTGAGGCTATTGAAGAGCTGATGCCAGTTATCGAGCATATTGGTAAGCTGGCGGCTTATTATGAGTCACAGGGCACACCGGAACTCGCGCCAGTATTTAAGCCATTGAAGGGAATCGGTTATGTGCCGCCGCCGCTAGTGGGTGTTTGGGCGACGGCGCCTTATTTTCACAATGGGTCGGTACCGACAATCGAAGCGGTGCTGAACTCCAAAATCAGGCCGACGATTTGGAATCGAGAAAAAAGCCCGTTTGCATATGATTTAGACAGTGTCGGTATGGAATACACAGCGATGTCGGAGGCGCAGTATGCAGATCTCGCTGAGACTGCAGATCAGTCACCTGCCGAAAGTCGAGCGAGAATCGACATGACGTTTATCTACAATACGAGTAACTACGGCAGAGGCAACCAGGGGCATACGTGGGGCGATTCATTGAACAGTAAAGAGCGCTCAGCGGTAATAGAATTTCTAAAAAGCCTTTCGGGTGCCGATATGCCGCCTGTTGAGCCGCAACAACAGGCCATGCGATAAAGTCGGGAAATGCAGCGTGGCGAAAGGCAATCGCTGAGTGGCGCTAGTGAGATGGCAAATTTTTGAGGGTTTATTTATGCCGAGGATAGAACAGTCTCATAATTTTAAATCGCTGTGGCTGAGCCTTGTGATTATCACGGCGCTTGTCGCTGGGCGCGCTTCTGCACAAGACGAATTCTGTGGCATGCCAGATGAGGTGAGTAATCTCCTTGCCTATTCACCGATCGTAAAGCAGGGCAACTTCAAGGATTTTCTGACAACCAATAATTTGGCGCGGAGTAAGATGATCGGCAGTCTTGGTGAGTTAAGTAGCAATTTGCTTTTAGCAAAGCCGGATATGTCTACTGATGATCTTGCGGAGCTGATTATGTTTTTCTCAGATTTCTATGACTATATGATCAACTCGTCAGACGAGGGGATTGGTCAAGCACTGTCGTCCCAGTTGCCAGCTGCTGTAGAAGCCCTCTATGCCTCCAACCCTGTTCCATTCCGCAAAATAAGATTCAACTATTCCTCATTAACATCAGATGCTGAGAATAAACTCTCTGACTACTTCATGTATGGAGTCTATTCTTTTGTTAATGCTGACCGGATTTCTCTTACTGTCAATGTCGTTAACAATGAGCTCAACGAACAACGCTCATTCGCAGCAATAGGCCAGCCACAGGCAGCTGTAAAGAGCGTCGCGTCGCAAATTTTCAACACGTTCCAGAAACCCAATTCGCCTACTTTTATTAACCCACTACCTGGTCGGACATGGTTAGCGTTGCCATCCGCGCAAATGGGGAGAGAGTTGAACGCAAGATTGGGTGCTGCGATGTGTGTCACTCAAGGCGGGCGTTTACCTTCTCGAGAAGAAATCGAAATAGCCTATGCCTTCGGCGAATACTTCTCAAGCGTCAGGATTAATCCGAGCAGTCATTACGTTGTCGAGGAAGAAGGCGAAGTAATGCTGCTCAATATTAATCAAAACCAATGTGTCCCAGAAAAAAATACATCCATCGATAAAGGCCTAGTTGTTTGTATAAAGGATAACTAGGCAGGTGAAATTAGAGCCTCTAACATGAGGTTCTGACACGAGGCCCTAACAAGAGGTTCTAACAAAAGGTTGGCACCAGTGGGCGCTACTTTAATATTAATTAAATCAGTAGTTTAAGTTAATATATTTGATGTGCCCATCATAATATAAATTCTAAGCAATTGTGGCTTTTTCTGTCTGCACTGCCGACTTTTCGTAACTACCGACCATATTTTTCATTCCTCATAATACAGCTGCGTTCTGATATAAACACTTCGCTTCTAGTTCGATTATTTAACTGAAATACACCAAGGCGGGGTCTAATTAGGGGGCGGGGGGAGGCTAACGCCTGCGTTAATGGTTATAGTTGCTACCAACATTTGCTAAAGCTGAATTTTAAAAGGAACACTGAATATGATCTTCGACTATTTATCTTCACTTTTTGGATGGTTACTATGGGGATGGGTAGCTTTTATGTGGCTAGCCATGATCATAACCATGATTGGGTCAGGCTTTAAATCGACAAACGCAACTAGCACCTATGCGCTGTGCGGTATATTTGGACTATTACTAATCCAAGTCACAGGCGCAGAAGTTGCGTTTAAAACACTATTCGGTTTGTAGGATAGCTGCCAATACTTGCTAGAGCTGACCTCTAAAGGAGAAGAATACTGCAGAATTTGGTGAAATTTTCGATGCTTTCGAAACCGCCAAAGTGGACGATTCAAAAGAGTTGCAGAGCCAGATTTTGCCTGACACTAGGAAATCCAATGGCTACATAAGCGTCAATGCGTTCTTTGAAGAAGCATCGAACACATTCCATCTTGTAGAAGATTGGGAGTCATTAGCCGATCAGCAAGCTTATGCTGGGTGGAGAGGGGAAACTGGAGGCATTGCAATCTTAGAGCCTCTACTGGAGATCGTCAAAAATTGCGATACAGTTGAAATAAATACGGTTCAATTCGAGACATTTTGGGTAATTATAATAAAAATCAATAAGATAAGAATAATCTATGGCATTTAAGCATACTAAGGCCGCTCTTTCTTCTGATTGAGGAATGATCGTTATAGCTCAATGGTAGTTGACCTCGGCTAACTACAGCGAAAACGTTTAAGGATGGAGGACCGGGGAATGCTTCGAATAATTGCCTGCCTATGCATTTGGACGACACCGATACAAGTGGCACTTGTTTTGTGGGGCGTCTACATCGTTGCTGTATCTGACTACAGTCTATATTCATTAACCAATTTTGAATTCATCACGAATCAACTCAGTTTTCTATTACCTGCCATTGATTGGATATACACATTGATATCGAAGCCATTATTAGATTGGATTTTGTCAATCCCGATAGTTTTCCATCAAACAGTAAAGGCAGTTGCTTCGACATGGTTTGGTATTTGGCTACTACGTAATTTAGATAGAAATTACAATTCCCTTTGAGGGCAACGCTTCAAACCGGAGGCAATGTGAAAAATTCAAAATTCGATGAAATAGTTAGCCTAGGTATTATAAATTTAGAGCGATTATTACTACTATTTATTGTAGTCGGTACTGTATGGGCAGCAGGAATCGATATTCTAGGGTGGTTTGACAGCCAAGATAAAATGGCCTTATCGGATTTGTTCTTATTATTTATTTATGCTGAGATATTGGGAATGGTTGGAGCTTTTTATCGAGACAATCGAATTCCGGTGACCCTGCCTTTGATTATCGCTATTACAGCATTAACAAGAATGATTGTTCTGACTACTAAAGGCAGCGACCCCATCTATATTGTTTATGAAAGCCTTGGGATTTTATTTCTCGCTCTAAGCGCAATTGTATTAAGTTTCAAAGATAAGATGAGCCTAAATAAGCTGAAGGAAAGCCGGCACAAATATCGAAGCGATGATAACTAGATCTTTATGAAGCCCATAGCCTATTACGGATTCGGACTGCTATTACTGATGGTTTTGAATACCGAGTTAGCCGGACGCGATTACACCGCCATAGACTTCGCACTTATTGCGTGTATTATCGCCGTGGTAGCGATGCGCGGGTTCAAAAATCGGTAGCACAACTCGAGCAACACCAAGACCGCTATTTAGCTGACGCGAATAAAAGAACATCCGGCGCGTCTCAAATACGATTTGGCAACCCACATTGGCCACACGGTTTTACACGGCCGCGATGGCCTGCGCAGCGTGTCGGCGGTGGGAGGCAATACCTTCGACGCAAAGTCTTGGAGCAATCAGTCCCATACGGTCGATTCGAAAGATATTCTGCACGCATGGCGTGATTTCGAATGCAGTTTCTTCGCCGGCGCCTTACTGTGCCCCAAGGTGCCTAGTCGTCAGTTTCTAAGTCGTAACGCCTATTCTCTAAGCAGCGCGAAACTGCTTGATGTCACGACAGCGGTGCTAATGCGCAGAATGACGGCGGTCTCGCCTTACCCTCACTGGCATTATTTTGATGCGTACCCACCGGGGAAGCTGCGCGCGGTCTATCGAGGCAATGGAATTCCGCTGCCTTGGGGCAACCTGAAAGCAATGAACGACCCCTGCCAAAATTGGTCGGTGTTCAACATGCTAGGGAGCAAGTCGGACGCTCCTGCGGCGCAGTTGTCGGTGTTAAAAAATGGCGATGATGCGCGGCTCTACAGCTGCGAGTCGATAAGAGTCCGCGATGCCGCGAGTAACCATCACGTTGTTTGTGCAGGCATAGACTTGGGCCCAGCGTTAGAAGCCCAGGGCGTCGACCCTGAAGAAATCATTGCCGACATCTTCGCTGCCTGCCAAGCAGGGGGGTGGCTCTGCTCGCGTTCCTACCCATGCGGCGACGCGCATCCGCAGCGTCGCGAACATCCTCAATATCGAATGGGTAGGACGCGGTTTGGAGCGTGAGGCGACTATTATTTGTCCGCGTAGTGCTAATTGCCCGCGCGACCCGTGCTGTGTGACCAAGCCGAAGAAGAAGCGACCGATAACCGAGGATATTCGGCGTGCGATTGTCGCGGGCGACGCCTAGAAGCTCGCCGTCACCCATAGCCAATTCTTGTTTGTGTCATCGATGCTGGACAGATTATCTGACCTAAAATCCGCGAGCTTCATCCCGAGTTGATAGCGTTTGTTGAGCTGAACGCTGATATGCGCATCAATCTCAGAGCCTAAGGATGTGTGCCCGTCGCGCGCGAATGCCGTATCGAAGTCGTGGTAGTCCAGACCGAGTTCTACGCCCCATAACGAAGTGGTAAGCAACACATACTTGTCGACAAGGCCCTCGCGAGGCGTGGTGAGGAACTTATCTGCATAGCCGTTTACTAAATGATGCGCTCCAGCGGGGAAGGTTGGAGCAAATTCGCCATTGTCTGAGCCCATGCGCTCATAACCTATGCGTGCGACGCTGGAATCGGAATGCACGCCTGCCCAGGCTTGGGCGTAGCTCGCGCTATGCGTCGTCGCCGCTCGGCGTTCCTCCTGGCTCGCGCCCTCGATCAGATAATCTAATTCCAGTTGATGCCAACGACCTTGGCCGGTGAGTTGTAGGCCGGTTGAGTACAAGTTTTGTACGGACGATATGCCCACTGTGTCGGGTTTAAGCTGGTAGTAATAGCCGGTAAGTTTGGAGTCGGCGAAGCGGTGGCTGAGGTTGACCAATAGATCTTGCGAGTCAACGTCAGCCAAGCGTCCCGCGCCACGATTGCGCTTGTTAATCGCATAGACGGAAAGCTCGTCGGCTGAGGTCGGTGTGAAGCCTAGCTTGATGCCATCGAAGGTCATTTCGTCTTGGCGCCAAGAGGCGCTGCCGATGAAGCGCTGGTTGTCTAGCCGGATTCGCTGGCGGCCTACGCGAGTAGTAAACACATTCGTTTCATAATCGATGTAGGCCTGATTGACTTCGTTCACGTGGGGGTCATTGATCGTAGGGTATACGCCGAGGTTGGTTCCCGCGGCGGGAATCGCGAAGTGATTCATGCCACCGATGATCTCAGTGTCTTCTATTTCGAAGAGGCCGCTAAAGCCTTTCTTTTTGGGTAGACGTATGCTGACGTTACTGCCAAGGGTGAGCCCTTCAGCTTTCGCAAGGACGCCTTCCTCGACGCCTTCGTAGCGCAGTCTGAATTCACCACTGATCAGCGAGGCGAGGGAGTCTTGCGACGGTTTCGATGGTTGCGCAGAAGCGTTCAATGCACAGAAAGAAAGTAACAACGCAGTCAATAAAGATTTAGTCATGAGTAAAACCCAAATAAAAAAGCGCTCGTGGCTGCCGCTATGCCGGCAGCACGAGCGTTGAGAAAATGAGAAAGACCATGGTGAGCACTGCGGCGAAGAGCTTCGATGGCAAAATATCTAAGCCCGGCTCGCGGCCGCGGCCGCCATGGAATAAAAACAGATAGAGCTTGACGACGGCGATCGCAGTGAGCGCAGTGACAAAAAGCCATCCAATGCCCAAAAGTGGTGTGTCGTGGAAGCCGGTTTCGAGGATGAGATCTTCGGCGATATACGCAAGCGATAAGGGGAAGCCCGCCCCCATTAGGCCGAAAATCAGTGTCGCCGCCGCGAGTTTAGGGTAAGACTCGAAGTGTCCCATTGGCCGCGATAGATTGAGCTTGCCGACGCGCATCTCCAGTGCACCCACCGTCAAAATGAGACCCGGAATCGTTGCCATCTGAGCCTGTGCCAGCAAGAGTGCGGCGAGATCAGAGAAGTGTTGCCCGCTATCTGCGTAGATGAGGAAGGCGAGCTGACTTGCGGCAAGGCCACTGAGTGCGCGTCGTGCATTCGACTGCGAAAGCGCCATGAGTAAAGACAGCAGCGCGAAAACCGGCAGCACAACCAGGTAGAAATCGCGCGGCAGAGACTGTTGCCGCTCGAGGGACATGACGAGTGCAACTTGGCAGACGAACGCAGAGGCGAGGAGGCCAGAAGGCAGTTTCTCATAGAGGCGTGAGAACCACGGCGAGAAAGGAAACAGGCCGATGAGGAAGACTAGCCCCGCGAGCTCAAGCAAGAAACTGCCTTCGCTACCCGAGCTCGGCGCCAGTAGGGAACTCGCGAGCAAGCCGCTGGTAATAAGGCCGTAGCTGCCAACCAGGCGGTGAGAGCCGTCTAGTCTCCAGCTTGCGAGGGTGAGGATGCAGAAAAACACGGGGACGGCGATAACCAAAAATAGGTTGCCGGTGAAAATCTGCGTGCCTATAGCGAGGGAGTTGAACGCCAAAATCGTGGTAAAAGTCCGCCGCGAACCTAAATACGCCGGGGTGAAGAAGCTCGCCAAAAGATTGCCGAGGATGATGAAAGCCAATAACTCGGTGCCTGATCGCACGTTAACGCCCAAGCGCGGGAGCGCGATTTCGACGAGGAACATGAGCGATAGAGTTGTCATTGCCGCCGTCCGCATCCGCCGTATGTCCCTGCTAGAGAGAATGAACACGAAGCCACAGAGACTAAGGATCACGTGGAGTATCAGAGTCAGATCTTGATTCATGGTGTGGTTGTCCTATGAGTCTTTACAGACGAAATTCGCAGCCGAGCGTTCGGCCCTGTCTATAGCTCGAGCGAAGGCAAGCACTGGGCGTGCGATGCGATCGACAAGCAGTATGTCGAGGAAGGCGCGTTCCAGGCTAAGCCGAAAGACAAAGCGCCGCAGCGCCGTGGACTCGTGATCCTGATGCTCGACGCTGAGGTGATGGCCTAGCAAGGCCTCGTGTTGGTGACGGTCGTGCAAAAGGCTCGGAGCACGCAGGAACTGTAGGGTCCTGAACACGGCATGGGCGACAACGTGGAGCAGAGCGAGCTCGAACCAGCCTAGCCCGATCTCGATGGTAATGAAGCCGAGTTGTCCGACGGCGCTAAAGGCAAGTCGGCTCTTTATATCGCTTTGTACGCGCACAGAGAGGTTGGCTACTAGGGCGGTTAGCGCTCCGACCGCGATTAACGTTGCGCTGAGTGCAGGCGTTGCACTAATTAGGTCAGCCATGCGCAGCAGAAGGAGTGGGCCCAAGTGCACGGACAGAGCGCCATAGAATACGGCGCTTGACGGCGTCGGGCCTTCCATCGCGCGCGGCAGCCAGCTACTAAAAGGAAACAGCGCCGACTTGCCAAGCACCGCGATCAGTAGCAGAAATGCTGTCACCTGCGTGCCTTCGTGCAAACCGATTCCCGACCACGGCACACTGTCCAAAGGCGTGAGACGCGTGGCTTGCGAATGCGAATGCAGATAGAGGATCGCCGCATAGAGGCCGATGTCGGTAAGGCGATAGATACTAAAGACCCACAGGCCGTTCTGCGCAGGTTGCGGGCGAGTCGTGAAGAAGGCGATGAGCATGATCGAGCTGAGGCCAACGATTTCCCAGCCCACGAGAAGCAGCTCAAGTGTGCCAGCAAAGCTCACTAACAGTAGGCCTGTAGCGAAGATGAGCAAGGCGAGGTAGAAACGGTGAAAACCAGATTCCTTGTGCAGGTAGCGCTGTGAGAAGCTGCAAATGAGAAACAGCAACAGGGTCGAGAAGAGCGCATACGTCACGGCGATAAGGTCCGTTTGCATGACGATGTCATAGTGGTAACCGCCGATAACGAACCAACTTCCCAGTACCGCCTCCGTACCAATATCGAAGGGCTGTGCCACGGCGAGTAGCAGCGATGCAAAGAACGCGGTGCCAAGAGCTAAATGGCAGTTGCGAACGATCGACTTCTCAGACGGTCTGCGGGATAGCAGCATCGACCCTGCGAGCCACAGGAAGGCGGCGATAACCGGTAGGAATATGAGGTAGGCGAGACCCTCTACTAGCAGTGTATTAGGCATAGTCGCCTCCCATTGGACTCGTTGCGATGTGTGCCAGGCCCAGATAGGTTGTGCTGCCCTTGAAGTGAATCTCGGATTTGCTCACGATTGGAAAGCCGCTGCTCTCCGGCTGGTGCGCTACGAATTCACCCCTATCGAAGACAGTGAGCTTCCCTGTGTCGGGGTGCATCGACACCAGTTGGATCCAACCATTGCCTACGAGCGTGCCAACGACTTCACTCTTCGCGGCAATTGCGGAAAGAGTTTCCGGGCTCGCCTCTACGATTGTGAGCAAGCGTACCGGTTCATGGATTTCCACCATCTGCCATGGCAGGCCGGTGCGAAGATCGGAGCTATGCCCTTCCATGACGCCTAGTAGGCCCGAAATATTATGCGGGAGTTTTGTGCCGCAACCGTAGGCGATGGGGTCGATGAAGCTGAAGTAATATTCGAGATTAATGCCCGCGCCTACCGGGCCGGCCGTCTCAAGAATTCCTGCCACAATCGACGCGTCGGGATCCTGTGCGGGGTCGTAGGAGATCAAGAACGAGCGCCGATCGAGGAACAATCCCTTCGTTTTTTCGCGGCGACCGATGATGCAAACCGCATTCGTTGCGTGGCCGTATTCGGGGCGAGGCTGCGCGAGATCTATCGAGTGCTGATAAGCGAATCCGAGAGCCTCTTCATCGTCGACATCCACTGGCACCTCTTCGAATTTCCTGCAGCGTTCGAGCGCATCGAGTTTGCAAGCGGCGGCGAACTGTTGCTGGATTTCGGCTAATGCCGGCTTGTGTGTTTCTGGCACTAAATCCGCGTCGTAGTAGTCCATACTGTCGTCGCAGGTGTTGTGATAGGCGCCGACGAACCAAGTGTCGCCGGTAATCTCGATGCCTTTCTCGAGTAGCAACATGCGGACGTCGGGATGATTCGCCATCGCAGCGAAGGCG
>Ga0075119_1001473_pt1 | contig 11299 bp, 10 predicted proteins | sample AntAceMetag02UK9_FD_69791 | JGI IMG/M metagenome (GOLD analysis project Ga0075119, IMG submission 69791) | Saline lake microbial communities from Ace Lake, Antarctica - Antarctic Ace Lake Metagenome 02UK9 | ecosystem: Environmental > Aquatic > Non-marine Saline and Alkaline > Saline | place... | reverse complement strand
TACAGTTAACTAAAAGGGATTACAATGTCAGATGACATAATCATTATATCAGATCGTATAAAAGAACTTAGCAATACTACTGGTACTGGAAATTTTAATCTAGATGGTGCTGCTAATGGCTTTAGTACGTTTGGTAGTTTCTATAACTATAATGACGCACTGTTCTATGCTATTACTGATGGTACGGATTACGAAGTTGGTTCTGGTCAATACATCTTGGATAGTACTGACAAACTGGTTCGCTTTCCCTTTAACAGTAGTAATAGTAATAATGCGGTTAGTTTTGGTGCGGGTCTTAAAGAGGTTTATGTTACCTATCCGGGTAAATACTCCGTATTTACTGGTTCAGGCTTAGGTTCTTTTCAACCACCTCAAGCTAGTGGTCTAGCATTTTGGGGTGGTCAACAAATATTAGATTATAATTCTAATATAGTTTTTAATGCAACTACTAACGCACTAGGGATTTCAGAAAATGACCCTCAGTATGCTATACATATTGGGGGTGTTCCTACGTACTCTGCTATTAAATCTTCTGGTTTAATTGTAGGTGATTCTGGGGTTATGTTCTCTGGTATTAATATGTCCTATTCTGGAGGTAGACAACTAGAGCCATTCTTTAGAAATGAACTAGATGGTACAACCGGAACAGATGACGTATTCGCCCTTAGTGGTTTAGTAGACCAACGTATATTATTCAGACCTCAAAATGCAGGTCTTGTATTAGCTGGTCCACCAAGCGGTTGTGCTCCACCAACCTGTTCTCCAAATTATCCTACGTTTAGAGCATTGACTATGGATGACATGCCAAACTTCAGCGAAATTTATGCTGGTTTTTATGGTGGTGCTACTTCTGGAACAGTTGCGTTTTATAGACAAAGTGGTGTTCTTGAACACGATTCGTTGTTTGTGTGGGATAAAACTACAAACTATCTAGGTATTAATACCGCTAGTCCAACTGCCGCACTAGACGTAAATGGTAACATTCGAGTTACTGGTACTATTCTGACAACTTCTGATGTTACTGTTGGTGGTACTAATTTAACTGTTAATAATATAATATTTGATGATGCGTCTGTTATTAGTGGTGCTTATCAAGCTGGTAGTGGACTTACTTTACATAATGGTTTAGAGTTCAATATTGGTGAGATGTTTCAGGTGCTTGATAATGATGCAGATTCAATATCTGTTCATCAAGCAGACAATATAATTGTAAGTGGAGTTAGTGGAATAACTACTAATCTGCAAGCTTCTGGAACTTCTACAAACCTATTTATAGATGGTTCTGATTTAAATAATTTAATAGTTCAAGTGTCTGGGCATATTAATTCTGTTTCTGGATGGGCGAGTGCTATTGGGTCTAGTTGGGTTATATCAGACGGTATAGGTGGTAGTGGTGAAATAGGAGGGTTGATTCCATTCGCCGTTAGTGGCGTTAGTGGAATAACTACTCAATATGATAGCGTAAGTCAGATTATGAGAATTGGTGCTGACCTAGTGGACCCAAGTGGACACACCTTTAAGAAAAACAACATAGTGACAGTTCCTTTGTCTGGTATAGTGTTGATTGGCGAACAGACTCAGAATGGAGTAGCTTTATCGTCTGGAGATAGAGTATTATTAGTCAATCAAACTGACGCTAAAGAGAACGGTATTTGGAGAGTTGGAGCAGATCCTTACGGTTCGTGGACTAGACCTGTAGATTTTCCTTCAAGTGGAGAAGCTTCTGCAAGATGGACTCATCAACAAATGGGTACTCACTATGATGAATCTGTTTGGTTTTGTGTGAACGATAATCCATGTACAATAGATTACGATAATCAGGAATGGAGATTCTTTGACGGTGGAGCAGCCGTATCTGGATGGGTTGAAGCTACATATAGTACATCTGGTATATTAAGTAGTGGTACTCATTTTGATAGGATAACATTTGAAAATGAAATAGTGCAAATCGGCGGCCCAAATACAGGACTCGGACGCTCTGGTTCTAGTTTGACTTCTATTATGATTGGTGAGTATGCTGGATATTATGGGAACGGTAATGAATCTTCTGTATTTGTTGGTTTTGCTGCTGGAGAAAGTTCTTCTGGAACTTCTTACGCTACCGCCATAGGCCCAAACGCTGGTCAAAGAGTTTATAATGGTGCAGGTTCTTCATTTTTAGGTTCTTCTGCTGGATCTTCAGCTACTGGATGTAGTTTTTCAAATCTTCTTGGATATAATGCAGGATTTAGGACAACGGATTGTAGGTATATTAACGCTATAGGTATCCATGCCGCTTATAATGCAAGTGGTTTAGATAATACTACGGTCATCGGACCTTATGCTGCTACTTACGCTAGGGAAGATGAATATAGTGTATTTATAGGCAATTCCGCTGGAGAGCATATTTCCTCCGGTTATTTTGCAATAGCGGTGGGTTTTAAGGCATTAGGTGGTTATACTACAGGTAGTCCACAAGCCATAGCTTTAGGTGCTCAGGCCGGTATGGGAGCCAGCGGTTCTAGTAATGGTATATTTATAGGAGCATACGCTGGTAAAGATTCTGCTGCTTCTGGACAGATCGTTATAAAGAATGAAGGAACTCCTCTTGCTGGTTACTGGTCATATGACAATAGAACTTCTGCGAGTATTATTTCTGTAGGAGAAACAATCACCGGAGATACTTCTGATAAATATTTACGTATTGGCTCTACAGGAACACTAGCAGATTATGCTGACGCAACTTTAACTGTTAAATCGGAAGCTACTACAAGACCGACATTAAAGCTAGTAAAACAAACTGCTCAAACTGGAGATCAGTTAATAGCGACTACTGGTACAATCTCCAATAACACAATTATTAACGCATCGGGATTCTTAAGAATACCGACTTTTGGGAGCGTAGTAGAGGCTACTGGTGCTATAGGATCGGCTAGTGTAGCAAACTCTGGAGTAATAGTATTGGCTGGAACCGCACTTATAGTCTCTGATGGTAGTAGCTGGGTAACGGTTTAAAATATGAATAAGATTATTGGGATCTATAGTAACAATGCTCAGGAAGCGGATTCTCTAGTTAGAGATTCGATATCTGCTGGATATAAATTCCCAGTAATATACACTTCTACTGATAAACATACTCCCTTTATTAAACAGTTTAATATACAAAATGCTAGAGATGTAGAACACGCTAAAGAGTTGCTTGCTAAAAAATATGGTAAACGTGCTGATTTTAGTGAGGGAAGTGGAAAACCTATATTTGATCCAGAATCATTACTGCCGGGACCACGATCAGTAGTTTCTTCTGACGTGATAATCCCTTACCATAAAGACGTACTACAGTTTGTATCAGAAGCGGTTGACTCTATTCTTAACCAAAACTTTGCACGTCCTATTGTACATCTAATAGCGGACGGTATTCCTCCAAGTGATGATCCCGTCTATCAGAAATATAAAGACGAAGAGTGCATTAGGACTTATTACAATAAGAAGTCTGGCCCCTACGTTGCAACCAATAGGGTCTTTCAATTCCTAGAGACTGACTACATATCCATACTAGATTCTGACGATATCGCTATGCCTAATAGACTATGGCAAGCTATCACTGCGATTGAGTTAACTCAAAGCGATATCTATGGCGGGTCTATGGAGCAGTTCGTAGACACTAAATATACCAACGCTAATACGAATATTCGCTTGGAACAACAGCCTGTAATTACGGCTGGTGAAACGAGTCCGATTATTCATGGTACACAAACATCTAGAAAGTCTGTTTTTGAAGATCTGAATGGGTATGGTGATTATTTTTGCGGAGCTGACGTTCATTATATCCGTAGAGCTATTGCAGCCGGTTGTCTTTTATACTCTTCTGAACATATTGTCGCAGTTCGCCGACTACATAACGCTAGTCTTACTAATAATAATACACATGGTTCCGCTACGAAGTTCCGACGAGATCTTCAGTCTGAAATGGAGCTGGATTATAAAGATATAGAAGAGGGGGTAGATCCTAGATTGTTCGGGTCTCTCGATCTATATCGGGACAGTAAGGACATCCGCAGAACAAACAACCATAACATCTCCAAGGTAGTACGCCCCATCAATAACTCAGAGTATGACATAGACCTTTCCGTACCATACCACCGCAACCTACATCTAGTCTCTCAAACTATCGACTCTCTTCTTTGGCAAAACGGCGTCAAGCCCCTTATCCACTTAGTTAATGACTGTTCCAAGGAAGATGACACAGTATTAAAGCAACGGTATGGACATATTAAAAATATTAAATGGTACAAGACTTCGGAGAACGTTGGCCCTTATTCTATAGCGAACAGTGTCGCTAAACACGCCGAAACACCATTTCTAGGGATTGTAGACTCAGACGATATCTATCTCCCTAACCATTTCAGTACGGCACTTAAAGCCTTAGAATCTGCCGATGTGTGGTGTAGCTATATGACGCAGTTCCTTAATCCATTACAAAAACACCACCAACGCAATATAACTTCGGTCAAGAACGCCCCCATTATTAAGTCGGGGATCGTCCTGAAAAGCTGTAGATCTCCCAGAGTTATCAACGCGACTATGGTTATTAAGACGGAAACGTTTAAGGCTCTCAACGGGTTCGACGGGAGTTTCTTTTGTGGAGGAGATACTGAGTTCACTCAACGGCTACAGATACAAAGCAGTGTCAACCCCACCATACACTTCCATAAAGAAGTCACGGCCATGAGGCGTATGTGTACCAACAGCCTGTCCAATACTGAGGATCGCTTTGGGTTTCAGTCCGCCGAGAGAACTGCCATCCTAGAAGAGACCAACCGCCGCTTTGACGAGTGGGAGAAACTACAGATTATCGACCCTAAAAAATACGGCAACTTAGACAGACAGAAGGACTACCTGATTCCGATTAAGATTAGTAACAAGAGGGAGTCAAAAGTCTATGCGTGTATGACCACTATTCCCCATCGGGAGCACTCCCTAGAGAAAGCGGTAGCCTCACTATTACCACAGGTGGACCAACTCAACATCCACCTGAATGACTACGACCATATACCCGAATTCCTTAAGAATCCCAAGATCCAACTAGTCTTTGGCGACAACAGCCTCATGTCTTGTACGAAATTTAAGTGGGCCGATAAGGTTAAGGGTTATGTGTTTACGTGTGATGATGATTTTATATACCCTCCCGACTATATTAGCTCAATGATTAGGGCTATTGACGAACATAAATGTTGGGTGTGTGCTCACGGCTCCAAACTGGATGACGGGGTGATTGATAATTACTACAAGAATCGCACGGTCTATGAGTCAAAGAAGGAGATCAGAGAGGATGTCTATATTGATGTTCCCGGCACAGGGCTTTCAGGGTTCCATACTGACGACATCAAAGTCTCAATGGAAGATATCAACCTTCCGGGCATGGAAGATATGGCGGCCTATATCCACCTTTACAATAACTCTTATAAAGTAGTGGTTGCTAGACATCCTAGAAACTGGCTGAAAGTGGCTACAACCCCTGATGATTTAGGTCTATTCGGAATTTCTCGTCACAACGGTCAAGCTGAGACTGATGCCATCAATACCACAAGGAGATAGATATTGACAATTACTCAACACACCTGATCTTCTTAAAATTTGTAGCTGAAACGTTTAAGCCGGATAATGCTATAGAGTTTGGAATGGGGAACTATAGCACTCCCATACTGGCTGAAAACTGTAATAAGTTGACAAGTATCGAGACTGACAAAGAGTGGTTTAGTAAGGTGAGAACTAGTAATTCAGACCACAGACAGATACTTTGGTCTGCTGATAATGTGCAGGACTACCTACTAGCCAACAATGACCAGTACGACTTTGCTTTTGTTGATGGTCCTGTTAAATCGCGGGTTCCTTGTATTCATAACCTATTTGACCGTACTGACCTAATAATGTTTCATGACTCAACCACACGCTGTTACCGTTGGGATCAACTAAACGTCCCTTATAAATACAAAAGGTTTGATTATTTGGCACTATCTCCAACTACTAGTATTTTTTCATCTAATTCTGACCATTGGTCAATTTTGGATGGTTTTTTACAATAATACTACCCCAACATATTAGGGTGTCAAGGGCGGTAGTAATAACAACTCGTAAGTTTTAATTATTATTATAAATAGTGTATAATTAGTTAGTAAAGTATAACAGAGTTAAGTCTGTATAATTTTTTTGGAGAGTAATAAAATGGCAACTGATGTAGTAACTCCCGCAGTAACGGGGAATGTTATTAAGAATGGGGCTATCGTTGTTCATGTTTCACAAGGTGGAGACATACAAAAGATAGATCCTCAGATTAATTCGTTCGTTCCTTCTGGTACAATGTTCACTAGGTGGGATAACAGATTTGATGAACATTATGGTGGTGGTCCTTCTTAGGGGTTAATTATGGTTAGTATTCCAGAAAGCGTATTCACGAAGTATTTCGAAGTAGTTGATTCTACTTTTGAGATTTTTGGCGTTGATTGCGAACTTGTATCTGTACATAAAGTGGAAGAAATATCTAACACCTTTGATAATATCCCAGATGATAAATCTATTAATCCTCACAGACGTAGAAACGACCTACATAAAAATCAGGGTAAAACCTATAAAGAGGTAGAAGTTTTAACGGATATTAGAATGAAGGTTTATTGGGATAGTAAACAGTGGGTCAAGGCTGGTGGTGATATTGTGGTTCCTGATAATAGTATTCAGACCATATTCTTCACTAGTGATCTAGATAAAATTAGTAGGGCGAAAGAGCTAATAGTTCACAAGGACATTAAAGACCTAAAGGAAATGAGGTTTACTAAGTCTGGTGAGCCATTCCCTATGGGTCTAAGACAGATTAGATATACTGGTTGTTTTTGGCAAAGGTCAAATTAGTCATGCCTATTGATATGAGTATTATCCTATTAGAATCAAACATAGAGATTCAAAAGAAGATTAATAAAGCTATGGTTGAAGAGATCAATAGCCTAATTAAGAAAAACGCTCCAAGACTTAAAAGACTGGTGGTAGCTTCTATTCCTAATTGGGTAGTAGAACAACCTGAAATTGACTCTCTATTAGCTGCTGGTGTTCCTAATACTTTAAACGCTGAGTTTGGTATTCCTTTTGGAACCGCTGGAGATATTGTGGATACGATTGTAGAATCAATAGTAAGCACTATAGAGGTGAAGTTTGTTAAGGTTAATCAAAATTTTAATGGAGGGGTTCAGTTTAGATTCCAACCATCTAATTTTATTAACTTATTAGGTCTTAAAGAGGGTCATACGGCTGGTGTTAGTTTAAAGGGTGAAGATTACGATATTCATTGGTTGGAGTCTATATTAACTAGAGGTGATGAAACTATCGTAGTTGGTTATAGATATACTCCGGCTGCTAATCGTGGTAGGTCTCGTGGTGGTGTTATGGAAGAAGGTGGAGTGTGGAGAGTCCCGCCAGAATTTTCAGGTGTAGACAGTGACAACTTCATTACTAGGGCTTTTTCTGGTAGAGAGAAAGAATTAGAGTTAATATTGACCGGACTATTTAGATAGAGATTAATATGACATTTTCAGAACTAAAAGGTTTTAACAGTGTTTTTGATCAAACACTGAGTAATGATATTCAGGATGGTTTGGTTGAATTTTTTGATTGGGGTCTATTACAGAAAGGAAACTATTTTAATACTACTCTAGGTGAAACATCTCCAAATGGTCAAGACTATAGCCGCCTTACAATGAGAGATAATGCACATTATTCTAGTGGTCAGGTATGGGAGGGTTTCAGATCTAATTGGGTATGGCAAAGTGGAATAAGTTATAGTCCCGCCCCCATTAATGGTACTGACCATGAAAACCCCGGAGTTTCTGGTATATTTATTGATGATAATTATTATCCAATTACTACAACTGGTACTTATGCTTATCACGTAGACTATATAAATGGTAGGGTTATTTTTGACAGTGCAGTTCCTACTGGAACTAAAGTACAGGTGGAACACAGCTATAGATACATTAACGTGATTTATGCTAATGATTTACCTTGGATTAAGGAAGTACAATATAGAACTCAGGAACCAGATGCTAATTTTCTAGACCAAAGTGATGATCAGTGGAGACCACCTCCAGAAATGCAGCTACAATTACCAGCTATAGCTATTGAGATTGTACCAATGAGAAAATTCAAAGGGTATCAGTTAGGTGGTGGACAGTGGGTGTACACAGACGTACTATTCCACTGTATAGCTGAAAATGAGACAGATAGAAACAAGTTGATAGATATCATATCTTTTCAAAACGATAAGAATGTAGATATATTCGATAGTAATACGGCAAGTGCAAGTGGTGCTTCCCCTATAGACTACAGGGGCGTTCCAGTTCCTAGTGCCTTAAGGCATCCAGATTTGGTTAATTACTATCCGGGTGGAAGGTTGAAATTGACCAACACTAGGGTTCAAGAGATGAAAATGATCAACACAGGGCTTTTTGGTGGTATTGTTAGAACCACTACTGAAGGTATTAAGACCAATATTTAACAATTTTCGTGTATAATTTAATAGTAAAACTTTTATTTCCATAGGAGAGTAAAATGTCAAGTAATAATAGAATTTTCTACGCTTGCCAAATTGTGAGTATCACAAATATGGGTGACGATAGCATAGCAACTGGTGATATGGTTCACGGTATGCAGAGCGTTGGAATGACCACTAACTTCAACCTAGAACAAGCTTTCGAACTTGGTATGGTTGAGATTTATGAAAATATCGAAGGTACGCCAGACCTAGAAGTAACTTTAGAAAAGGCTTTAGATGGCTACCCCCTAATTTATCACATGGCTAGTACGGGCGTAAGTACTGGTACTGCCAGTGGTTTAGTTGGTAGATCTAGCCAGAGAAGTGACTTAAGATTAGGTATCTTCAGTGAAGCTAATAACAATATTGCCGGAGCTAGTGATAACAGTGGTAATTCTGAAGTAGAAGTATATTGTTCAGGTATGTATATTAACAGTATTGGATATACTATTCCAGTTGAAGGGTTCGCTACGGAATCTGTAACGCTTGTTGGTAACAACAAACAGTGGTTAACTGGTGCAGATACTAAAATTACAGCAGCAGCAGTTGCAGCGTTTGATGGTGATGATACACCTCTTGCCGTTGGTACACTTGGATTTGCTAGTGGTGGTATTCAAAGACGTGAAGACTTTATGTATGCATCTTCTATTCTTCCGCTTTCAGTTCGTGGAGTAGTTGGTACTGGTGTAGGTAATGGAGTTAATGGCCTTATTCCACGAGTCCACTTGCAAAACGTATCTATTAATACTGACTTCTCGCGTGAAGACATTCCAGAGCTTGGTGCTAAAGATCCTTATTACCGTCCTGCCGGATTCCCTATTGAAGTAACTTGCGAAATTGAAGCTGTTACTACTTCTGGTGACTTCGTTACGGCGTTAGAAGATGGAGATCCTGCACTACATGCTACATTAGCATCTGGTAATAACACTAGTGAAGAAAACATCTATCTTGTATTAAGAGGTGGATACGCTTTCGATCTAGGTACTAAGAATAGACTATCTAGTACAACATACGGTGGTGGAGACGCTACTGGTGGAAATGTAAGTACAACATATAGTTATACTAACTTTAATGACTTGGATGTTCAAGACGTTAGAAACGGTGCATTATTTTGGGGCTTTAACGTACTATAAGATATGGTATCTGGTGAGCGATAATCACTGGTGTTAAAACGCTGCGATTTGCGATAGCAATTTTTGGATAGGGCAAGTTTATCGCAGCGTTAGGAAACAATTATAATGAATAACATATACTCCCTCCGTGAGCTTACAACATGAAGCACCATGAGAGGGAGTATTTTGTATCAAAAGTTAGGTGTGGCTACTATTTACTTAGTCAGACGGTTGAAGATAAGGAATATACATTCAAACTCTTAACGCCCACCATTGAACAAGAATTCATTATGAATGATTTATATGTTAAAACTTATAATCAATTAGCTGAAGAAGGTGTAAGAACAGAAGAAGAGATGCATAAGTTCCTTATGGATAAGGGTTTATGGACATTTGAAGAAGAAAATTTAGTAGATAAATTAAAAAAGAATATTAATAAATGCAAGGTGTCGATGTTCAAACAACGTAACAAACATCAGGAGAGGGAAGGGGCTAGGGTTATGTTAAGAGCCACTGAAAAAACCCTCTCAAAACTGTTACAGAAAAAGAATGTATATCAAGCTACCTCTTGTGAAGGACTTGCAATTATAGAGAAGGTAACTAAGTACTTAGAGTTATGTACAACCCACGAAGGTAAACCATATGACTTTAATGAAATTCCCCTAACCAGTATTCTTGATTTATATCAAAGTTCTATATTACCTGATGGTGATGTTAGGGAGTTGGCTAGGACAGAACCTTGGAAGTCTACTTGGGCGTTGAGGGAGATTGATTCATATAATCTATTTTTTAATGAGGGGCGAGAACTTTCATTGGATCAGAAGAACATAGTTATATGGAGTAAAATGTATGATAATATACAGGAGTCTATGGAGTGTCCATCAGACAGTGTAATTGATGATGATGACCTTTTAGATGGGTGGTTTATTGTGCAGAAGAAGAAGAGAGAGAAAGAAAAGGTTGATTCAGACTTAGAGAATACTACTCAGAATGATAAGATTAGGAATGCAAGCGAAGTATTCTACATGGCTAGTAGCAAACAAGAGATAGACGACATTCATGATATGAATGACATACAGTCTAGAACGATGAAGAAGGAACGAGAAGCAGTAATTAAACGTAAGGGGAAAGCACAGCAACATGACTTTCCTGATGAAAAAATGAAACTTACAAGAATGTCTAATCGGGCATTCAAGGATAAATTTAAAAGGTGATAAAATGGATAAATTCGTACCAAATGAAGTTAATTATAAAATAGGTGTAGAGGAAAAATACAGGGCCGATTCTAACGCAAGACTTTCTAAGATCGTAAAGAAGAAAATTTCTACTACTATGATTGGTGCTTTAAGCAGTATAGAGGAACGTTTTGGTTTTTTATGGGGTGACGAAACAGACCCCTCATTTATGAACGACGAACAGAGACAGCTATATGAACTATATCAACTCTTAAGATCTGACATTTTAGACAAGGGTAATAACCAATCTAGAAATGTAGATGCTGAATTTAGTCAGTATGATATTAAGTGGAACAGGTATAAAACGGAAATTCCCGTTATCAGGAAAAGGGATTTTGGGAATATTCCACAAAACGACGAATAGGTTAATTAATTAAGACATTAAGGAAGGACTTTAG
>Ga0075119_1001471_pt1 | contig 11303 bp, 11 predicted proteins | sample AntAceMetag02UK9_FD_69791 | JGI IMG/M metagenome (GOLD analysis project Ga0075119, IMG submission 69791) | Saline lake microbial communities from Ace Lake, Antarctica - Antarctic Ace Lake Metagenome 02UK9 | ecosystem: Environmental > Aquatic > Non-marine Saline and Alkaline > Saline | place... | reverse complement strand
GGAGTCAGCGTGTCAACGCAAATTATTGTGACAGGAGTTCCCCAGCCTGATAGCGTGGGGGGCAGCGCGATTGAAATTGATGTAACAGAAACTTCCGGGGGGAATGAGCGTGTCAACGAAACAGCACCAGACATTCAAGACACTATCACCACAGTTGCAGGTGACAGCGAGCCCGGTATGTCTATCAGCGACTGACGTTCATGTTCGCTCTGTTGTTATAGAATCGTCTGGCAGCAACACGGGTGTCCTTTCCATTGCGGATTCGGAGGCTAATGCTTCTACATTAAACCGTCACGTACTTTACACCTCTGGTGATTGCATCACACTCACTGGCGCTAAGTTTGCGAACCTAGACGCCCAGATAAATCTCAAAGACATCTGGTACTTTGGTACTTTGGTACTGTTGTTGGCGATCGCGTGACAGTTTCTTACATTGAAATTCCTGCGGGGGGAAATGTATGAGTGAAGAAACAGTAACCACAGGTTATATACCAAGGCCATTGCAGGCGAAGCTGCATAAAGAGCTGAAGCGCTTTAGCGTTATGGTGTGCCACCGACGGTTTGGTAAATGTCACACAGCACTAACCCCTGTGTTAACTTCGAACGGCTTTAAGCCGATTTCTGAGATTACCGAGGGTGAGCATGTATTTACCCCCAGCGGTAAGCCAACCAAGGTACTTAAAACTTATGAGCGTGGCTTAAAGGAAATCTACGAAGTAGTTTTCAGCAACGGCGAGTCTATTGAGTGCGACGACGAGCATCAGTGGTATGCAGAGCCCGCATTCTCTGCCGTAGGCGAGCGCGCTAAGCGCAACCCCTGGGCTTGTGGGAAGCTTTTAACCACTAAAGAGTTAATGGATAGCGACCACAAGTTTATCCCGGTGGCTGAACCCCTGGCCTTTGAGGGCCACCAAGTCCCGATAGACCCGTGGCTTATGGGCTACTGGTTAGGTCACGGCAACAAGGATGAGTTTAAAATTACGACTCATGTTAGCGACGCTAAGGCGGTCGAGGCGCACGGGCCGTCGAGCTATTGTTCCCCGCTGACTGACTGTGTGGCTTATTATTTTAGCGGCATGCGGCCCTTTTTGCGTGAGTTATCCTTACTAAACAACAAGCATATTCCTAATTTATATAAATTTAATGATTTTGAAAGCCGCGTGGAGCTGCTTCGCGGATTGATGGATTCAGGCGGCATGGTTTCCAACTCTGGTCAGTGTGTTTTTGACAATAAGAACGAATTACTTTTAGGCGATGTAAGGTGGCTGATTGAATCTTTAGGGCTAAAGTGTTCGAAGAGCTTTTACGACCGCCCAGGCCGGGGCAGGGAATTTCGTTTATTCTTCACAGCCAAGGGTTTTAACCCTTTTGGTTTAGAGCGGAAGGCTAAGCTGGTTCGCATGAATGACAGGCCTATTCGCCATAAGATTGTTAGTATAATCAAAACAAACCGAGTGGAGCCTGTTTATTGCTTTATGGTTGAGGACGATTCTCACCTGTTTTTAGTATCTAACTCGATGATCCCAACTCACAACACGGTATTTACTATTAACCACACTTTAGATAAAGCATTACGTAACCCGCTTAAGAACCCGCAGTACGCGTACATCGCCCCTAACTACGGGCAGGCTAAGCGTGTTGCTTGGGATATGTTAAAGGAATTTGTAAAGGACTTGCCGGGAGTAACTACGAATGAGCAAGAACTACGAATGGATATCCAGCGTCCTCAGTATGGGGATCGTATGCGTATTATGCTTTTGGGAGCTGAAAATCCAGCTTCCCTCCGCGGGCTATACTTGGACGGAGCCGTCCTTGACGAGTACGCAGAATGTGACCCTACCATATGGGGGCAGGTGGTTCGTCCTGCTCTTGCTGACCGTCTGGGCTGGGCGATCTTCATTGGAACACCTCACGGACAAAACCACTTCTACAACATCTACCAGACGGCGCTAAAGAACTTAGACCACAATTGGTATGCGGCTCTATATAAAGCCAGTGAGACGAACGTGATAGACCCAGGCGAGCTAGCTGCTGCGAAGCGCGAGATGACGGCGGAAGAATTTGACCAAGAATTTGAATGTGATTTTAGTGCTGCCTTATTAGGCGCATATTATGGAAAGCTTATGACTGCTGCTGAAGAGGGCGGACGTATTACTAAAGTCCCGCATGAGCCGAGTCTTCCGGTTGATACTTACTGGGACTTAGGTGTGGATGACTCTACTGCTATATGGTTTATGCAGCAGGTAGGATCAGAGACTAGACTTATTGATTACTATGAAAATAGTGGCGAAGGACTGCCTCATTACGCACAGATGTTAACTGAGGGTGATCGTCGTAACTATACGTACAGAGAGCATGTTCTACCGCACGATGGAGCGGTTCGGGATCTGAGTACTGGCAAGAAACGTCAAGATACGCTCCGGGAGTTAGTTCCTGGTGGGCGTGTGATAGTTGGGCGGAAGCACAAGCCTGAGAACGGGATTAACTCATCAAGGTTGTTGATCCCTAAGTGTTGGTTCGATAGAGTAAAATGTGAACGTGGCTTAATGGCTTTGAGGAACTATCAGAAAAAATTCGATAGTAAGAACCAGATATGGGCATCTAAACCACTACACGATTGGTCTTCTCACGGAGCTGACGCCTTTAGGTTGTTGGCTGTAGAGAGTAAGGCTGAGGCTAACAGGCGCGATCCTTATGATCGCCAGCAGGATAGAGCTGCTGATTACGGATATAATATCTTTGGAGGATAGTAATGGGTGGAAAGAATAGCAACATATTAAATCCGGCAGGCATTAGTCTCGATACAATAGATAATACTATTGGAGCCCCTCTTCAGGGTATCGATGCGACGCTTGGTGGTGACGTTAAGCGGTCTATTTTGGGTGGAAAGAAGTCCGGCGGAAAAACCAGCTCTCACGCCCAGAAAGAGTTAGACAGAACTCAAGGTAGAGCAGATGCTTTTATAAAATCATTAAACGAGAACGAATCTATTTCTGACATAACCCGTTCAGAGTTAACGGCCAAGTTCGCCACTAGAGAAAGCAGGTTGCAGGAAGATATCGACAGTCTAACGGGGCCAGGTGGTAAAGGCCTTGGCTTCGGCAGCAACTCCAACATTGGCAAAGACTCAGGGGCTTTCCTACAGGAATTGGAAGACGAGTTCTATGCTGCCTCCACGGGAACTGAAACTAAATTTAAAGTTAGACAAACAGCCCAGCGCAGTGCTGAACTAAGGGCTGATCGCCCAGGCATACTCCAAACGAGAACCACTAAGAATAGACCTACAGGCGGCGGCCCAACAGGAACCCCAACGCCAATAGCTAAGAGGAGTAACAAGTGAAGCCAAAAGATATTATAAAGAAAATCAGTTTCTTACATTCAGAGCGAGCTAACTGGGACGAGCACTGGCAACAGCTAGCAGATTTCATTTTACCCCGTAAGAACAATGTAATCAGTTCTAGGACCAAGGGAGAGAAAGTTAACCAGTTTTTGCTTGATAACACCGCTCTTCAGTCGAACGTATTACTTAGCGGTTTCTTACATGGTCTGTTAACGAACCCTAACTCACAGTGGTTTGAGTTAATGACTGGCGATCCAGAGATTGATAACGACGACGAGGTAAGGCTTTGGCTTCAGAAAGCTTCGCAGAAACTTATGCACATCCTTAACAACTCTAACTTTCAGACAGAGATCCATGAATTATATACTGACTTAGGTTGTTTCGGCACAAGCTGTATGAGTATTGAAGAAGACGACGAGACCGTAGTTAGGTTTTCCACTCGTCCTATTCAGAGCTTTTACATTGTAGAAGACAATAAGGGCCGTATCGTAGAAGTTTACAGAACTTTTAAATGGAACGTTCAGCAGATAGTTGCTGAGTTCGGTATGGACGTATTAAATAAATCAAGAGCTTTACAAAAGGCTTTCGAGATGGACGACGCGCAGGAGTTTAAAATACACCACGCTGTTTATCCTAAGAAGGTTACACCTCAGCTCAGTGGCGCTAAGCCGTGGGTTAGTAAGTACATTTTAGATATGAAAGAATTGGAGCTTCGGTCTTCTGGCTTTAGAGAATTTCCTTACGTAGTACCTCGCTGGTCTAAGACTAGTGGAGAAAAGTACGGACGTTCTCCTGGTATGAACGCATTACCAGAGACTAAGACTCTAAACATGATGGTAGAGACTACGATCAAGGGCGCACAGAAGGTTGTTGATCCTCCATTACAAGCTCCTGATGATGGTTTTTTAGGCAGCATCCGAACTCGTCCTGGCGCTATTAACTTTTACAGATCAGGTACACAGGATTTAATTAGACCTATTTTTAACGACGCTCGTATTGATTTCGGCTTCCAGGCCATTGAAGAGAAACGCGCACGTATTAGAGAATCTTTCTTTGTTGACCAGTTGAGATTAAAGCAGGGCGGACCGCAGATGACTGCGACAGAAACTGAAGCCAGAATAGAAGAGGCGTTTAGGTTTATGGGTCCTGTACTGGGTCGTCAGCAGTCTGAATTACTTAGACCTATGATAGACAGGGTATTCGAGATTGCACAGCGTAAAGAGATGATACCGCCCGCTCCTGAGTTATTACAGGGAATGATTCTAGATGTTCAATATTCAAGCATGATCGCCAAGTCCCAAAGACAGGGTGAGGCCAGATCTATTATGAAGACGATAGAACAGGCCAGCCCATTTATCAGTGCGGATCCAGGTATATTGGATCGTATTGACGGAGAAGCGGCTTTGCTGCTCCTAGCCAGGCTTAACAATTTTCCACAAGAGATCTTGCGTTCTGACCAAGAAGTTAAGAAGATACGCGAAGGAAGACAACAAGCAGAGCAACAGGCTCAAGTTGACGCGCAAACAGCGCAAACAGCTCAGAATATTGGGACGGCTGGACCGGGCTTAGCGGCAGCGGCTAGCATTGGCGGAGGACAGTAATTTGACGAAACAAAATGATACACAGAGTGTTCGTAAGAAGTCTCTTGCTAGCGTTCGTGCCTATAAGGACGCGTTCGCTACCAGTGATGGTAAGAAAGTCTTATGGGATTTAATGAAAGAGGTAGGCTTTAATACTACTAATTTCTGCCCATGCCCTTACACCACAGCCCATAACGAGGGCGCTCGTGGTGTTGTTTTGCATATTTTAAAGCGTATGAACATAGATGAGAAGCGTTTGGAATCAATGATAAAGCAAGGCGAAACAGAAGACGAGCAAGACCAACAGGACTACTTATAAGGGGGAACGATGTTGTTTCGGAAGCATTTTAAACAAGATGAAGCGCCAGCAGACGGCGGCGGAGAAGGCGGCACTGGCGTATTGTCAGCACCGGATCCTGCACCGGCAGCAGAGCCAGTAGCAGCGGAGCCAGTAGCGGCACCTATAGATATAACATTTCCAGAGAACTGGAAGGACGCAATTGAAGCTGAGTACAGAGATGACCCAGCTATGAACTTAGTTCCGGACATACCTACATTGGTAAAGAACTACATTCACGCACAGAAGAACATAGCTAAGAAGGGCGTAGCCCTTCCCGACCAGCACTCGACAGATGATGACAGACGCTCATTTTTTCAGCAGTTGGGTCTGCCTCAGTCTCTTGAGAAGTATGAAGTAGCAGCTCCCAAGGACGCTAGTTTCGAAGACGGCTTCTTAACTGAGTTTAAGCGCGCAGCTTACGATGCTAACATTTTACCTGAGCAGTCAGCTAAACTACTTGAGTGGTATAACTCGGCTAACGCCAACGCCACTGAGCAGATGATGACTAACAATACTGCACAGATGCAGACTGAGCTTCAGGCTTTAAAGCAGGAGTGGGGATCTGACTATGAGAACAAGACTCAGATTGCTAGATCAGTTTTAAGAACCGCTGGGCTAGCGGATGTCAACTCTTGGCTAGAGCAAACTGGACTAGACAATAGTTCTATGATGATTAAGTTAATGTCTCAAGTGGGCGAGCTTATGAAGGAAGACGGAGTAATAGACTTCGGCGACAACGTAGGTCCATCGGGTAAAGAAATACAAACTAGAATCGATGAGTTAGAGCATAACTTTGACGGTCCTTTATATAATAAAAAACACCCAAATCATGCAGCGGCGGTTAAAGAGAAAGACGAACTCTACAACCTACGCTATCCATCAGCATAAAAACTTCACAGTCCCGCTTGACTCAGGCGGGACTTTATTATCCAATCAAAGACATAGCCTCTTAAGTTAGCCAGGGTAATCCGCAATGGATCTGGTGCAGATCTTGCCGAGACTTACCAGGATCTGCATTAGCAGGGTAATCCACAAGCAATTAATACTAACTATTCAAGGAGATTTATAATGTCTTTTAGCGTAACAGAAGCATTTGTTAGACAGTACAACAGTACTATTATGCAATTGAGCCAACAAAAAGGTTCAAGATTACAAGATAAGGTTCGTAAAGAATCACAAAAAGGTAAAGAGCAATACTTCGACCGTTTAGGTTCTGTAGCTGCTCAGAAAAAAGTTGGACGTCACAGTGATACTCCATTAATCAGCACTCCACACTCAAGACGTAGAGTTAGCCTGGTTGATTACGAGCATGCTGATCTAGTAGACAACGCTGACAAAATCAAAATGTTGATTGACCCAGCTAGTGACTATGCACTGTCTTTTGCATGGGCTTTCGGAAGAGCTAAAGATGATGAAATCATCGCAGCTGCTGATGGATCTGCTTACGGCGGAGAAGCAGGAGCTACAGTTGTTGCTCACCCTAACAGCCAAAAAATTGGTTGTATCAATGCTGCCGGTACTGCTGTATCAGGTTTGAACGTAGAAGGTCTACGACGAGCTAAAAAGATCTTTGACGTTAATGACGTTGACGAATCTATTAAGCGTCACTTTGCACACACTGCTCAAGGTCTTGAAGATCTTCTTGGTGAAGTTGAAGTTACTTCTGCTGACTACAATACAGTTCGTGCACTTGTTAAGGGTGAACTAGACACATTCATGGGCTTTGAGTTCTGTAGAACACAACGTCTTGCTGTTCAAGCTGGCGCTTTGGCTATTACTTATGCTACAGGCGCAGTTGGTGCTGGTTCAGGCGATGCTGATACACAAACTAAAAACCTAGCTTGGGCTGAAGATGGACTTCTTCTTTCTACAGGTATGGACATGACTACAAAAATTGATGAGCGAGCTGATAAATCTTACTCTACTCAAGTTTTTGCAGCTATGGGTGTTGGCGCAACTCGTCTTGAAGAAGATAAAGTTGTTGTTGTTTTCAGTGTTGCATAATTAATTTTTTTACTAAGGAGAGCTTATAATGGCTATATTATACGGAGCTAACGCTACCAAAAGAAAATCTTCGCCTGCCATCATGGTAGACGTTGCTGAGCAAGGCGGACGCATGCGTGTCTCTTACGACTCATGGACAGCTAATGCTGCTCAGAATGACGTTATTAACTTTGGTTGGTTGCCAATTGGTGCCAATGTTTACATGGTTAATCTTATTCACACAGCTATGGGATCATCTGTAACTGCTGGTATCGGTACATCGACTACACACGATCTATTCGCTGCTGCTTACGATTGTTCAGCTGCTGGAAGTACATCTATTTTAATCGCTGCTTCAGAAATCGCTGCTGCTGCCGATATTCAAATCATACTAGAAGGTGCAAACCCTGATTCTGGTACTTTGGAACTAGCTGTATTTTATACAGTAGACTAAGGGGAAACTACCTTGGCTACGATTACTAAAACTAGTATTTGTAATTCCGCCCTCATTAAAGTGGGGGCGGAACGTATTGCTTCAATTGATGATGCGAATAAACGCGCACGTCTTTGTAAAGAACAATACGAGAAGATTCGCAACGACCTACTACAATCTCATCCGTGGAATTTTGCTACTACTCAAAAGACCCTAGCGTTGCTTGCGACTTATACTCCGAAATTTGAATACGAGAACGCATTTGTTATTCCTTCCGACGTTCTTAGAATAATCAATACATCTTTAAATACTGGTCATCAAATTGGTGAGCGGCATTGGAACGTAGAGATAGACCCAGCCACCAACTCGAAGCTTTTGCTTTGTAATGAGTCTGCGGTAAGCATCCGTTACCTGAAAGATATTGATGAGCCTTACTTCACTCCGGCATTTGCAGAGTTACTAGCTGCGAAGATAGCTGTTGATTTAAGTTACTCACTCACGCAGTCGGCGAAGCATACAGCCTTACTACAACAACAATTTGACCAAAAGATTAAGGACGTTAGATCTTTCGACTCAATGGAAGGCTCAGTAAGAGTCGTAGACGCGGACGACTGGTTGCTAGCAAGACTCGCGGGCGGGCCTGGCTTTTTTACTTTAGACTAGGGGGTTTGTGTGCCTAAGTTTCGGCATATACAAAACAGCTTTCGCAGTGGGGAAGTAAGCCCTAGTGTTCAGGGTCGTACTGATTCTGACGTTTACACTAGTGGGCTAGACGTCTGTACTAACTTTGTTACTAAGGTTCAAGGCGGGGTAGCTCGCAGGCCTGGGAGTCAGCTGGTTGCATCACAGTTAAACTCTACAAACCTTACTGGCGATGTGAAGTTGATTCCATTCAGAGTAGACTCTACAGTTTCTTACGTATTAGCTTTCACTTATACCGGAGCAGCTGAAGCTTCTTATTCTCACTACGTACCTACGGGCGCGAGCGCTGCTCTTGGGTCTTTCGGAATAACTAGCGCTGATGAGCTTGATACTCTTCAGTATGCGACGAGCGGTAATACTCTTATAGTTGTGAGCGCTGCCGGTACTGATATTAAACAGTATAAAGGATTCGCGGCTAACACTACTACCGCAGCTTGGCTTTCTATTTTTAGCACTAAGAATCTGGGAGAAGGCAGAAGCATGCCTTACTTCCCTATAAATGCTACGCCAACAACTATGACTTATTCTAGCGGTAGCGCCACTACAGGTGTTGGCACATTAACGGCATCGTCTGCGGCGTTTACCTCCACTGACGTTGGGAGATTGATTAAGATATTCGACGGAACGAGCAGCACTTGGTACGCACAGATCACGGGCTACACATCTACAACTATCGCCACCATCACTCTTATAAATGACGAGCAGACTACTGCTTTTGTTCTTAGTGCTGGAACTTATCCTACCTCTCTAGCCGCTACTACTGTATGGGAATTATCTCAGTGGGGCGGCGGCGAAGGCTACCCAACTTCGGTAACTTTCTTTCAGCAAAGACTTTATTTCGCTAAAGGCGAAAAGGTATGGGCTTCACAGTCTGGGGATATCTACGAGTTCGATGCCGTAGGCGCTGCACACGACACTGGTTACTTAACGGTAACGGCTGACGATCCTTTTGAATTTACTCCGGCCTCTACTGAGATCAACAGCATCCAGTGGTTATCAGGTGGTAAGACTTTAGTTATAGGAACATCGGGCGGCGAGTACATCGCTGACGGAACGGCTGATGCTTCACTTTCGGCATTAGCTATTACTATTGATGCGGCTACTGCTCACGGATCTCGCGGCGTACAGCCAGTGAGATTAGATAACCGACTTTTGTTTATCTCTAGTTCTAACCGAGTGAGAGAGTTTACTTTCGACAACAACGAGAAGAGTTATAAGGCCGATGATTTATCTAGGCTCTCTAGCCATTTCTTTCGTAAGGGCTTATTAAATAGAACTACTACTGCCTTACCTAAAGTTAATGAAATTATAAAGCAAGAATCTGAAAGCACTGTGGCATGGATGGTAGATTCTACCGGCATGTTATTTGGTACAACTCGAGATAGCTTTGTAGAGTCTAACGCTTGGCACTTCCACGAGTTCGGTGGGAACCTGGCCGGAGAGATTCCGTTTGTACATAGTGCTGTAAGTATGATTAGTGCTGATGGGTTAAGAGAAGAACTCTACGTAGCTGTTGAGCGCACGATAGACAGTGTAGCTCTTATATACTTAGAGAAAATAGGACCACAGTACGCGCTAGAGAACGTAACTAACAGTTCGTCTCTAATCGACGATAAGATGGTTTACTCAGACTCGGCGAAGCTAAAATACAACGCGACGGCATTTACTACGGTAGATGGCCTGCTTCACCTAGAGGGTGAGGTAGTGGCGTGTGTAGCTGACGGAGATTACAAGGGTACTTTTACTGTAGATAGTAGCGGCGAGATAGAGTTGCCAGAAGAGGTTAACGATGCTGTTGTTGGCCTGCCTTACACATCTACACTACAAACTCTACCGCATAACGTGGGTTCAGCTGTCGGAACATCGCAGATAGCTATTAAACGCTTTGATCGTATAGGTATTAGATTTACTAGAACTATTAACGCTTTGTTTGGTTCTACGGATTCTGCACAGCTTGACCGTATAGAGTTCAGGGATGTGGACGCGATAGCCAGCTTAGCTATACCTTTATTTAGTGGTGACAAAATAGAAGATCTTACGGATAACTATGACCGTCGCGGTCAGGTAATCATCAAGCAAGATCTACCTCTGCCGATGGAAATTGATTTCATAGTGTTGAGAGGTGTTCTATATGATTAGTACTCACGAGTTTAAGCCCTGGCATTTAGACGAGTTCGAGATCCGTCCAGAGTATAAGTTCGGCCCTTACTATCATAGCATTGTAGCGAAGGCTACCTCTACGTCTGATACGCCTATATACACGATAGCTAACGACAGAAAACCTATAGCTGTTCTAGGCGCAACTTTCGTCTACCCAAAGGCAGTAAAAGTCTATGCTCTCATAGGCGATGGAATTAAGGCTTGCCCTCTTGCTTTTCATAAAGAGGTTAAGCGCTTGGTCGATATATATTTTGAAGAGTGCAAGTTAACCAGAGCGGAGATGGATGTTCGTTGTGACTTCCCTCAGGCTAAACGCTGGGCCAAGAGTCTTGGGTTTAGTTTAGAGGGCATAAGAAAAAACTACGGGTTCGACAGCTCGGATCACTTTATGTATGCGAGGTATCAGTAATGGCAGCAGCGGCATCAATTGTAGGAATGGGTTTAAGTGCTGCGGGCGCACAAGACTCTGCTAATGCGAATAAGAAATCATTAAAAGAGCAGGCAAGGCTTCAGGGTTTGCAGGCTGACGAGAAGCTTCGGCAGCTCGAGGTTGAGACTGATATATTCGAGTCTCGCTCTGATGTAGCTTTCGGAGACACGGTTAGTTCTTACGCTAGAGCTGGTGTTGATGTAGGTTCAGGCTCACCACTATTAGTTATGGCAGGACAAGAACGAGATCAGAGAACTACTTTAGCGGAAATTGAACGTAAAGGCCGGGCGGAAGCAATGCTAATGAGACAGGGCGCGATGCAGTTGTCTCAATCA
>Ga0075119_1001469_pt1 | contig 11308 bp, 13 predicted proteins | sample AntAceMetag02UK9_FD_69791 | JGI IMG/M metagenome (GOLD analysis project Ga0075119, IMG submission 69791) | Saline lake microbial communities from Ace Lake, Antarctica - Antarctic Ace Lake Metagenome 02UK9 | ecosystem: Environmental > Aquatic > Non-marine Saline and Alkaline > Saline | place... | reverse complement strand
ACGGAATCTATGGGATGACACACGGGGCTATGGGAATACAAATAGAAGAAGATGGGAAACAAATAGCAGATTGTATTCAAACAGATGTATTCCAGAAGGTCATTGATGCGTGTACTTATTCGTCATTCCGTATTGATTGGAACATCTTTACATACTTCAAGAAAGACTTTTGGAAGGAGTTTGTTTGAAACTCACGAATACACACGTGTTAGAAACTCATCCATCGCCACGCGCTGTTCATCATTTGACATTATCTTTTCAAGTGCTTTGAGTAAGTCGGTTTCACCAGTCATTAGTGCCAACTCGGGGATAATACGAGATAATACTTCATTCAGGTTGGCTTTCATCTTCTTTTCAGTTTTTTCTCCAGGGGTGCCCTCTTCTGTACCATCGCCCTCGCCTACAGTTTTCGTTTCTGCCACTCTTTCAACACCTCCAGGAAGAGCATCCTGGTCTGTTGTTTTGATGACAACCTTAGCCCCCCTAACTATCTTAGATGGTTTCGCAATGATTTCAAGTGCCGTCTGGTCATCATCATCTAACTCACACGGAATACGAGAGAGAGCAGACAACGACTTTCCCGTGTTCTCAATCATTCGTCTCCAGTGCTTTGTAAGCTCAGTGACAAGCGTGGCCGTAGGAAAGCGTGTAGGACTTTCAGCACATTCAATCATATCTACGTCAATATCCACGAGATGACTGATATACCACTGGATTCGTTCCTCTGTTGAATGTTCACTTGACCCACAGCGACTGGTTGCGTAGGTATCCAATGTTTCCAAGATACGCCAGATATTGAAATCTACCACAAGACCACACCGCTTACCAGGTGCTTCTGTAAGAACCCGCATCATTTGCTGATACACCATATCAGGAGATGTAACTTCGTGTAGTAGGAATGCCACATCAACATCCGGAAGAGACACACCAAGACTACCAACATTTCCGGTGAGAAGAATAACGCCTTCTTTCCCAGATGCACGGGCATCGACAACCGTTTTACGAACCTCTTCAACCATATCTGCCATACCACTGTCAAGTAACAGAACTGCGTAATTGCAGAGAGTTTTGTTTTTTCCGATTCGTTCAGCGAGTAGACGCTTCACATCGTCCAACTTCTGCCCAATCCCGTATGGTAGGAACCACATCTGTGTCATAGACTCGTCACCATCACGATGATTGTAGAGAGACCAAGAGCGCCGAATACGAGAGAACATAGACATATCCCCACATGGGTAACGCGATATCTTGTCTGATCCAGAGACGATAGATAAGAACGTGTCAACTGCGCCTTGGTTCTGGAACTTTTTGCCATTCTTCGTTGGCATAAACAGAGAACGCATTGAGAAACCATACATATTATCGGATGTGTTCAGTGTTCTTGATAATTCTTCGTATACATCTGACTGCATGGATGTTGTGAGAATACCGAGTTGGGGAGCAGACTTGTATGGTTTGCGGATAGATACATCTGTTTCCCCATTTGCCAACATCTCAGAATGAATAGCCAATACATCGTCGCGCAAATACTTCTCACACAATCTCTCGATAACATCAGAGTCGCCCCAGCGTCTCATCAACTTGGAGTCTTCTAGGTCCCAGAAGATACAGTTAGACTCTGGGATATCAAAATGGTCCCGTGGTTTTTGATATGATGCAGTAAGCATGATACGCTTACACGTTGTACCGATAAATCTGTCGAGAGTCTTGTCTGACAAAACGGTGGACCCCCCCTCGTGAACTTCATCAAGCAGAACACAGTCCCATTCAAGCCCATCAAGAGCACCCCGGTATTCTGCCGCATCATCGCCCTTTAGAAACTGGAAAGACGAGACCGCCACGATTGGACGTGTATTGCGATGACACGCAACAACATCTCTCACAGACGAGGCTGAAAGGTTGATGACAGAATGACTCGAGAACTCTATGTGGGTTCTGAATACGTTGTTCCACGACTCACGTGTTTCACTTGGGCGGGTTGTAATCACAAGAACTCTCTGATAGTTCTTGGCGAGGTATGCTCCAATGTATGTTTTTCCAGAACGAGGAAGGGCACCAATGAGAACTGAATCAGAACATCGAGAAGCCTTCTTACAAATCAATCGCTGGTGAAATCTCAACTGGATAGGAAATTTCTTAGTTGATAGAAGATTGTGTATGATTGCATGGATGTCTGTTGTATCGCATCCACTGCACTTCTGTCGGAGAATCGACACACCGCGTTCAAGATGAGAAATGTCAAGAACCGCGGTGTGATCGGTGGTCACCCGGTTACTTGCCCTGGCATTTGCCATAACCTTTCGCAAAGCACCGCCATCTCGAACAAGTGCATAGGCGCTAACATTCTCTACTTCAACCGGGTGCCCATCCAATGTATACCCGCCGCCATGTGTAAACTCAGGAAACATCTGTGCAATCTCCAGTTTGGCGACAGACTTGATGGACTTCGCTCCAATTTTAGAAGAACACACCATAATATGCTCATCTCGCAACCAAGCAACATCAATCTTGTCTAAACCCCCGCTATTTGTCAAGCCTGTTAATATTCGATTAGCGATATATTCGGGGGATGCTACCGAAAGTCTCTTGGTGGATGTGTTTGTTAGAATTGGGGTTACATTCTGCGTAGGCTCTTCTGGGTCAATGCCACACATAGTGAGTAGTCTAAGAGTTGCCTCTCCACAATGACCAGCTTCTGTTTCGGTGAGGGAGGATAGAATCTCACAAACAGACTCACCATTCACCAGACGCATGAGCAAGGTTGACAGTAAACGAGGGTAATTGCGGGGTGTTTCACACATACGTTCATTTCTCGCTTCTTCTACCAACTGCTCCTTGGGAGCCCCTGGTAGAACTGAACATTTTGGTCGACGACTGTGTGGTGTAAACCAGACTGCCATTTTATAGATGTATCGTCCATATGTATGGCGGTACGTGACTTCAATTTGTGACACACCTCACACCCGGAACTCGTAAAACTCGTGAAACTCGTGAAACTCGTCTTCCAAAACCACATCACACCACGTTATTTCCTGAATATCGTGTCGTGTGTCGTACAGCATCCCACCCACAATCACCCCCGCATAACCACCCTCTTCGCTCCAGTAGTTTTTCATCCACAATGAAGGATACTCCACAAGCATTCTCTCCAGCCAATCATTATTTGGTAGATTCCGAGACCAGAATCGGAATCGTATTCCTTTCTCGGTGTGTTTCTGAATCTGAACCACATTAGCACCACAAGGGCTCATCGTCGTTGTAAGTCCCTCAAGTTCAGTTTGATAGAGCCTCTTGATATCATTGGTGTTACCAACAACCGTATAGACATTCCAGCAATCATTAGGCATTCTATTGTGTATACCACAGTTGTTAGCTTAGGTATGTACCATCTCATTCAGCAACCTCCCTTGTGTTCATCATCTCCTCCTCGTGTGCCAAATCCAGCTTTAGATCCAGCAGTAACATCGTGATATAGTTGTTTACCTTTTTAACACACCCATAAACGCCTTGTCTGAAGAAGTAAACGAAGCCATTCATCTTTCTTAATCAGAATCAGAATCAGGACCTTCATACTCTTTAGTAATATACTCTATTAGTTTATCAGTACTATCAGAAACAACTAGTACATTAAAGGATTCTAGTTCAAAAGACTTATATGGTTTTTTGTCTTTGAAACAACCTTTTATTTCATCATATTCGGTATCACCCCACCTTTCTGCCAAATCATCTAAATTGTGTACCCCCCAATCTACAACCCTAGTATGATACAGATAATTCAGTCCATTTTTTAGTTTTCCAATATATACACCATCACAATACTCACTTGATTCTTCATTTTTACAATAGACGGTATCAATATTAGTTGGGAAATCAAATAAAATATGATTATCCCCACGTAAAACAGGGGAATCGCCAGACAAATCATCTAAATCTATACCGTGCAGTACTTCAATCTGTATATCTTCTTCCTTCTTTGCATACTCTACATCATTTTTTAGATAAGTATATATGTCTAACTCGGCCAAAAACCCGTTTAGAATTGTATGAACAGGTGTGCTGTCATCAAGCCATTTGTTTAGACCAAAACTAGGACTACGTACTGTATAACCGTTTACAACATAACAAAAAATATACGGTTTGAATTGTGGGTCCAGTAAATAATTTGCATTTGCCGAATCATATGGCTTTGCTAACTGAAAATCTTCTAAAATCAGTTGCAATGGCATTATAGTTGTATGTTAATGAGCGCTTAAGTCATCATCACTACACTCATAATCTTCCTCATATAACGATGATTCTTCATCCTTTATGCCATTTTTTACGACTGTCTCCCCTCGGAATGCATTTGACTCTTCATCAAAGCATAGAGTAAACCTCAGATTGGGATACTGCTCTGATACCTTGAGTAACCAGTCCTCTGGGGGAGCCCACGGTGTTGTGAATGAATATTCGGCGCTCTTTCCATCACTATCGACATACACGTCAGAATCCCGCGCATCCCACTTGCAGCCCCAATCCGCTCCGTTCTCACGTGTACGCGGAACACGCGCATTAAAACTCAATGATTCTCCAACGCGAGTACCCTTGTTCTCGGAAACAAACGTGGAAACATCACCGATTACGCCGCAAACAGTCAGTTGGTTAAAGCACCAGTTAGGCATTTTGTGTGTTGTATGAGTATTCTATGTCACCGTGCTGTCAATTTGTGCGATTTATATGTCTTATTCAGCCAGCAACCAGAACACATTAGTCTGGTTCGCCAGAATCAAAAAGATGTTTTGGAGTTTGAATAATCATCCATCAATGTTAATCCGTGCTATTCAGTGCCAATTGATACGCGGTGGCAAGCACCACTCATACTCACACGATTACAATGAATGTCCAGCAGAAGAACGTGATGGTGATTATGACATACGTTATGTGCCACGTGCTCCTATTCCTCCCATTTACTCCCTTCTCATTTCTTATCATATTGATCCTCTTTACTGTGACCGATTTTGTCATCCCAATGAGTATCGCAAAGGAACTTGATGAGCGCGAGAGAGTCAAACCCTTGACTTAGCGATTTCAAATGATCGACCCAAACGATTTCAAGCCAAGATTCATCAATACAATCGCTATGGCCATCACTGACACGATCACGGTCCCACCAGAGCACCCTCACGCAGATTGAACACGTGCTCACGCACGCGCCACAACCGTTTCATCCCAACTGACTAACTCACTCAGCAACCTCCCTTGTGTTCAGCATCTCTTCCTCGTGTGCTAAAGCCAGCTTTAGATCCAGCAGCAACATCGTGATATAGTGGTCTGCCTTCTTCAACACCTCGTCGTGTTCCACCTCTGACACGTAGCCTTGCCATTTATCAATGTACTGGTCAACTACCGCTGAAAAATGAGAACTACGACGGATGCGACTCGCAACCAGCCGACACCTCCTATCCTCCGGCGACTCGTCTTCATCTTCTGATTCATCACTATCAAGTGGTTCACTGTACGATTCTAGTGTTGTTGTGACGGCATCACACGCGTTATCACACATTTTCATAAACATTGCCTTCCTATCCACCACCTTCTTACGCGAGTCTTCCTGTATAGTTAAGTAGCGATTCCTAAACTCACTACACAACTCTACGTTCCGATTTTCTGGAAAATTATCGTTGAAATGCTTCTCCTTGACGAGATTCATGATTGCGCTTGGAATGTTACGCAATGCGTCTACAATCACCTTTTCTGTAATCCACTTCGGGTTTTCCTTCCCAAATGAACGGACGGTGATGTTGTTCTGGATGTTGTTTGTCTGGTTTGTGATGTTGTTTATGATATTCTGTGTTGATACTTCGGAGACTGTGTGTGTTTCTATGGTAGTTTCTTCGGATTCAGAGTGGTGATTATTGATGTGGCGAAGTAAACCATACCGTGTTTTATACTGTTTATCACATTTTTCACATTTAAGTACTGTTTCCTCTCGCATTTCTTTTACACTTCCATATTTAAATACCGGGGATTTCCCCTGCTTTTTACGTTTAATCCAATAGTTTACGTGGCTTGTTACCTTATTCGCATTCCACACGTCAGAAGAAACCACAAATGTATATGAAATACCACGTATATCAACGCATCTAGTATATGTATTGTCAACTTGTATTCTGAATTTGGACACTGTCATCTTCTATATATATATGGACGTTTTCCTCAGAATAATGGACGTGTACGTCCGAATATGGACGCGTACGTCCGAATATGGACGTTTACCTCAGAGTCTAGGTATACACACACCCCCCATAGATATTTGGTTCGCCAGAATCAAAAAGGTGTTTTGGAGTCTAAATAAGCCATCTAAGCCGATGGCACTTATGCCAATCAGATATGCCTGCCCCATTTGGAAATGCTCTGGCTATTGAACAGTGGAATACTGCTAGATACGCGAATGAACAGATGGAAATACAGCGTCAAGAAAAGGCAGAAAGAATTACTCAGTTTAAAACAAAGTTTCCAGGTGAATCATATGATGCGATTGTTTTACTTGTAAAGCTGTATCGAATCGCATATGATGATGGAAGGAGTCACTATGTAAACCCTGAAACTCAAAATACGTTCGCATACTGCTCGCGAACAAAGCAATGGGACCACGGATATCCTCTCCCAGAAGACGCGAGGCAGACGGCACACTAGCGTTTTACATACACAGAATACAATACCTACAACACATCTTGTGTTCGCGGTATTGTACATTTCGGCAAACCAATCTGATATACGCGGTTTCATTCAGTCTTCGTGCTGCTGCCCATTATACTCCGTTTTCGATGATTCCTGTTGTTCCATACGAGGAGTTTCGTGTGGTTGTAACCCAGTGTGTCCTGTGAACGTATCCACGGGGTTCGTTCTTGAGTACGTGTGAGTATCCGAGTCATATATAAACTTTTGGTCATCGACTGGGTCTAGTTCATTCAAAATGTTCCGCCCGAAGTAGTGTTTGTACGTGTATGCCATCACCGCACAATCTAACAGAAACACATACCACAGGTATTCCTTGTAAAAGGACAATAGGTTTCCCGGGGTCCACAACAAGGCGTGTGTCACGATATAACAGAGCCCCCCAAACAAGAGTGTTCTTACGTTCGTCGCCCCCTCAGTATCTGTGCTTGATTTCAAGGACTGGTTTATAAGATGGGCAATAATCACACACTTCAAAAACTGATTGATGCCGGGGCAAATCTAGATATTCAAAACAACGACGGGTGGACCGCGCTGATGATTGCATCAGACTCATCAATCAGGACTAAGAAGTCAACGCTTGAACCCGTTCAAGCCTTGATTGCCGCGGGTGCAAATCTGGATATTCAAAACCACGGTGGGGGAACCGCGCTGATGATTGCCGCGCGCCAGTCTTGTCTTGAAATCGTTCAAGCGCTGATTGCCGCGGGTGCAAATCTGGATATTCAAAACCACGGTGGGGGAACCGCGCTGATGATTGCCGCATACCATTCTCGTCTTAAAATCGTTCAAGCCTTGATTGACGCCGGAGCAGATCTGGATATTCAAACCAACGACGGGGGGACCGCGCTGGGGATGGCTATCACAGACGCAACAACGGGGACCAAGGAGTCAACGCTTGAAATCGTTCAAGCGCTGATTGACGCGGGAGAAAATCTGGATATTCAAAACAACGACGGGTGGACCGCGCTGATGGATGCCGCGCACCGGTCTCATTTTGAAATCGTTCAAGCGCTGATTGCCGCAGGTGCAAATCTGGATATTCAAAACAACGATGGTAAGTATGCATATGAGTTGTATGTTCCCACATTCAATCTCTTCACGTGTATAAGTACACGCAATACGATGAACAGACTAAGAGGAATATCCTTCAAAAGAGATTATTCTAAGCTAGAATGACGGGTATGATTATGACGCCTGGTTTTTCGTGAATACTAAACAAAAATCAATAGAATACCCTCCGTGTCTGACACACCACATGAATTGATTCCATACACTGTACCCAATGTGTACATCATACACGACAACAAAATGCTACAGCGATCGAGTAGGTCTATATTTAGAACTGCTTATAAAGCATCCGCTACATATATTCCATCCAGAAATATTATAATAATACCTCACATACCTCAACAAAAGGAAATAAAAGACCCATATTATGCGGTACGAGATGATATATTAAATGGAAAGATGGAAGAAGAACATCGGATTGTTGAGTTATCCGAAAAAGATATATTAAGACTGCGTGAACTACATAACAATATAAATACAGATATCGAAAGATGGTCACCAAGTTTCTTTTGGAGCATGGCTGGGGCAATATGTACGACCTTGAGTGGTTTGATGGCTAGCACACACGTAATCTCGGGATATACTACTGCTATGAAAATATTAAAAACAGACTATACTAAAAAGTACACCTACATAGACACATATGTGAACTCTATATCGAATGATTTAACGGACATACTACTCACAGTATTTGCAGGGGGTCTTAGTGGTGGACTATGTACAATATGTTTAATTTTAACAATAGATGCTCATATGAAATATAAAAATCCGGAAATGTATATGGTGAAGTATCATAAAGAATACAATGAGAGGCTAAGCTTGGCACTTGAAATTATACGTGACCGCAACGCCGATACAAATCAAGAGGCTTTAGAGCGAAGATAAAAATGTAAAAAATACACATTATACACGACGTACCAATGTGTGTCTATTAGCGAACACTAAGAGGGAACTAACGGAAACACCATCAAAAAGGATATATGCATGATTGATATTTTCCAATCTGGCGTCGGCAGCAAATCGTACTCGTTTGATAGGATGATTCTCCTTTAAATCATTCAGGATGTCAATCGTACATATGCCCTTTTTATTTCGTATCGTAAATACGTCACGAGAAGGATACATATACACCATATCGTGAATCAGCCCAAATAGGCCGTGGGTTTCTGTTTGGTTTAGATTGTTACGCGCGCGTACAATCTCGCAGATTCGCAGCAGCGCGTTGTTTCCCGTTTGGGGTCGCAATACGAGAACACGTCACTCGGCCCATCGTAGTCGCACAGATACCTTCGTATGGTGGTAAATGTATGATACCAATCGGGTCTGTCTAGGCGATGTATGAGGTCATACAAGCACGAGGATTCCATATTACACTACAGGAGTGTGTGTTTAAGCGACTATGATACACCTAAGCCGTTGTAGATATTACTAGCAGAACGATGTCAAGCCTCCAGTTTAGCACATACAAACCGCCGGCACAGCCAGCGCAACGCCCGCCCTCGCCACCGGATCCTCGCAAGCGACTCATCATGGATACTCCCGATAAGCAGACGGAAAATGTCGAAGATATGATCCCATTCACTTGCATTGGACGGACCGTGGTATACGTGCCCCGACAGTATGCAGACGCGGTTGCTGGGAATGATTTTGCGAACGACTACAGTTACGATGCACAGTATAAAGGTTGGATGTCTACCGAGGTAGTGTGTTGTTCGCATCACCCAATGTCAGAAGAAGACTGGTTGGCGTGTTACACGTACGTTGACCCTGATACGAGAAAACACGTCTACAATGGCATTCTTACGAACCCTTCAAACATATCCAATAAATATTACATAAAGGACTTCGAAATAGAAGACGACGACCAATCGATGTTTGGTGATGGTGATTCGGATTCATCGTAGGAATTGAAATGAGCGTGTGTTTATGTCGTTGTATAGTATACAATGGCATCTACAGTGATGTCTTCAAGGCTTCAGAAGTACAAGATCGATGGGAAGTCTCTGATTCTTGTAAAGGGTCTTTTGACCCCCAAGGAGTGCGCTGAGTTGGTTTCTTATATGGAATCCAACAAGCCCCACAAACACATTAAGAGCATCGGCATTGAATACCACCGACTGATACTGATTAGCGACAAGTGGGCAGAAACGATCCATTCCAGGATTGAGCATCTGCTCCCACGAGGATACAAGGAGGGTGCCACGATCAACACCTACTTTCGGTTCTCCAAGTATCATCCTGGTGGATACTTTAGCATCCACAGGGACGGGTTGAACCAGAATCGCGAAGGAAAGCGCACGAGCATGACAGTGAACATCTTCCTGAACGATGAATGTGGGGGTGGTTCTACGACGTTTTACAGCGATTCGAAGAAGAAGGTCGTATCGGTTCAGCCAGACCCAGGAACCGCCGCGATATTTGACAGGGACATCTACCACTGCGGTGACCGCGTCACGTCGGGAGTGAAATATCTCTTCCGAACAGACGTGATGACGTGAGCACCTACGGTAACAGTCACCACCACCACCGCCACGACCGCATACCGACCCCATTGCCAAATATACCCTCCCAGGGGAGGTCGGGGTGTGCGGTTACGAACGCATAGGTTCGGTTTGGATTATGTGAAACCGCCTCCCAATCCCAGGGGAGGTCCATATGTTTTTCAATATCCCCATTGTGATATTCGGGTGTTTTGAAATCTGTCCCCAACACCACGGTAGATGTGGTGTTTCTATGATGAACTTTAGTGATATATCCGGTGAACGAAATACCAGTTCCAGGGGAGATTTGGATGGTTTCGTATTGTTTCGTCGGTTACCTTGTTCGATTCAGATAAAATTGCCCAATCCCACGGCAGCTGGTGATATCTTGCGATTAACCGCGTTGGTGTGCCCAATAAATGCCGCGTAATCTTGGCCCGGTTCCATTTTCATTACGAAACGCGTATACAACTTCAATATCTACACTGGGATGGTTTGATAAACACTCCCAGTTCCAGGGTACCCGTGGGTGAGAAAGAATAAACCCCTTCGTGATCTGGGGGTTTAGAGACAGGCGTTCCCAATCCCAGGGACGATGTGTATTCTTGAGAATCAACTTTTCTATAACGGTTGCGGGTACATAGTGTGTCATTGTGGTGTAACGACTGGGTTGGTTTAAGTCTGACGAGACTTCTTTCGTAGTAAGATGCTTGGCACCGTGTATCACACCGAATCAACCAATGATCGTGTGTGTTACGAGATAGTATCAGACCCGCAGCGACTCGCATTAATATCCGTATGGAAACACAACCGCCCACCAGACCCCGCCAGGGTTGCCGAGATAGAAGCCCACATACGAACCACCGAGATGTGTGACGGGCAGGTCCTCCTCGCGATTATTGGGGGAAGGTGTGTCTGTTACGACGGGTCTCACCGGCTCCTCGCGTGCCAGAATCAGTTCCCAGAGAGTGGGATGCAGGTTCGCATCCTTTACAATAGCACCGACGAGGAAGTTCGGGGAGAGTTTGAAAGGGTGAACC
>Ga0075119_1001465_pt1 | contig 11325 bp, 10 predicted proteins | sample AntAceMetag02UK9_FD_69791 | JGI IMG/M metagenome (GOLD analysis project Ga0075119, IMG submission 69791) | Saline lake microbial communities from Ace Lake, Antarctica - Antarctic Ace Lake Metagenome 02UK9 | ecosystem: Environmental > Aquatic > Non-marine Saline and Alkaline > Saline | place... | reverse complement strand
AACTTGGTGGCACAAAAGTGCAAGCAGAAGAAGCGGTTGACACTGTCGTTGACTCAATCATAGCAACACTAAAAACTGGAGGAGAAGTTTCAATCTCAGGACTTGGAATCTTCTCAACAAAAGATCGTGCAGCTCGACAAGCACGAAATCCACGAACAGGAGAAGTGATTCAAGTACCAGCTATGCGTGTACCAAAATTCCGCGCAGCAAAAGCACTTAAAGACGCTGTAAAATAGTTTTTATACCCAATTATTTTGCAAACAATAAAACCGCCCAATGGGCGGTTTTATTGTTGTTATACTACTTTGACATTCGACGATCCGAGGCAACGTCTACTATTTCAATAAGCTCAATTACAAGCCACGCAAAGATTGCATAAATCAATATCGCAAAGAGAGCTGAGAATTCAACCACAAACCCGCCTTCAAGTACCGGTGATGGGAACATTCCTTCAAATGGAGGCAAGAGTGGATCCGTGGTCGCATACAACCAAGAAACAAAACCAGCACTCGGATTTGCACCGAACAACTTTACAACCAAACGCAAGCCAAGAAACACCTGGACAATGCCCACGATAGCGTTTACAAGTCGCGTAATAATAGAAGAATAGTTCATAGTAGTTTTTATATTAAATATGTAATAGTACGACTATACATTTACATAGTACCACTAAAACTAAAGAGCTGGATGCTCCGCATCCAGCTCTTTAGTTTACTTTGTGCGGGTAGAGAGAATCGAACTCTCGTCTTCTGCTTGGAAGGCAGACATTCTACCACTAAACCATACCCGCATACATCTCTAGAAGTATCGAAATAGTAGCAAAAAAGACCTATTCCTGCAATTTTTTACTCACCTCAATAACTCGCTCGTAGCTATCTTCTTTTTCAATCTTATTCTTTTTACTATACCCGCAGCGTATACATTGGTGAGTAACCCTCTCTTCCCTGTTCTTTGTTTCAATTGCTACTGGCTCCATTAGCCCACTGCAGGTTGCAGCCCTATCGCCAGGATGAATATCTACGTGCTTACTCCACAGACATTCTGGACAATGATTAGTAAAACCACCCCCCTTCACTTGAAACCCGCACTTTTCACAAGTAAAATCTTCTACTTTTTTAATAAACTGCTCACTCATTTTATGCAATTGTATTCTACAGAAAGTTTTCTTGTCGGAGCGCCGGGATTCGAACCCGGAGTCACTCGGTCCCAAACCGAGCATGTTAGCCGTTACACCACGCTCCGAAACTCTGGAAAGTGTAGCACATATTAGCTTTTTTTCCAGTTATACAACAATATTTTTCATGAAACGAACAAGGGCTCGCCGTTCATTCTTAACCAAACGCACCGTAATGATATCAATCTGCCACTCACCCATTTCATTATACTCATTGAGGTATAAATCTATCGTTTTATACAATCGATGTAATTTCTGTGGATGAACATTTTCTTCGGGTCGATATCCACCACCCGCTCCCCCACTAGCTGTTTTGTGCGAAATAACAGTCTTTACCTCAACAAAATGTAGCATCTTACCGTACCGAGCAATAATATCAATTTCTCCACACTTTTTAAGATAATTCGTAGCAACAATTACATATCCTTTCTGTTGTAGATATTTTTGAGCGATCTGCTCCCCTCTCATACCGGTCGCAATATGGCTGGTTTTAGGAATAGTCACAATGCAAAATCTTCATATATTAGTAATAAAAGATGGAAATATAGTGTAAGTATATAAAAAATATGAAGATATTTACGAAAATAGTGTAATGGGTCGACATAGTGTTTCACGTGAAACATCTATTTTCACTGTCTTTTATTTATACGCCTACGCAGAGCCGTATATATGAATTATATACATACTTCAATACGTCAAAGTCATTGTCTTTAATACACAGTGTCCCCATAGTTATCCACAGTTTTAGCTAAAATTAGCCGCGGAATGTGGACTAAGAGACATGTATAAAGGTCGGTTACTGCCAGTTTCATACGAAACACAGAGATCTGACCTTTACCATACTTAATCTAGGAGGCCGCTAGACGTAAGTGGGTTTCATATGAAACAACATAAACACGAAGAGTCACTCGCTCTATACGATCTTTAAGCCAACCTAGTGTGGGTAGAGAGAATCGGGGTCAAGTTTCTAAGCTCGCAGGCTCGCTAAGAACTTTCTCCCCGGACTCGGCGACAAGCACTCGTCGTACCTCCTCGTCTTGTATACCGCCTCCGTCTTTCGATTCCCTGTACCGCACGCAAATTAAAGAGCTGAATGCTCCGCATCCAGCTCTTTAGTTTACTTTGTGCGGGTAGAGAGAATCGAACTCTCGTTATCTGATTGGCAACCAGACGTTCTACCACTAAACTATACCCGCAAAGTTACTATTTATGTACCATATACACTGTCATTATACCAAAAACACACTTTGTGCACCCGGCAGGACTCGAACCCACAACAACTGGTCCGAAGCCAGTCATGATATCCATTTCACCACGGGTGCAAATTTGTTTCTCTATCATACCCGACTTCTCCATAATTGCAATTAGGAGAAAGCCTTACAGTGTACTAAAATATGGCTATGAACGTACTCGACAAATCAATACCTCAGGAAGTCAGAAACCTCACACAAGCTCTAAAAAAGGCTAAATTTGAGGCCTATCTAGTTGGAGGCTGTGTTCGTGACTTACTTATAGAAAAAACGCCTAAAGACTGGGATATAACAACAAATGCCTCCCCGGAAGACATTTTAAAGCTATTTCCGGACAGCTTTTATGAAAACAACTTTGGAACCGTAGGTGTAAAGAACGAAGATGTTTCAGATGAAACACTTAAGATCGTCGAGATAACACCGTACCGTACCGAGGGAACATACACTGACCATCGACGACCTGACACAATTACATTTGGGCAGAGTCTTGAAGAAGATTTAAAAAGACGAGACTTTACCATCAACGCTCTGGCCTACGACGTTGAAGAAATGTCTCTTACAGACCTCTTTAAAGGACAGGAAGATATAAAAGACAAGATACTACGTACCGTAGGGGATGCTCATAATAGATTCTCTGAAGATGCACTGCGGATGCTCCGAGCAATCAGACTTCACGCAGAATTAGGATTTTCTATAGCCCCAGACGTAGAAAAGGCTATTACGACACACGCACCTCTGCTTAAAAACATCTCAAAAGAACGAATACGCGACGAATTTACTCGAATTATTCTTTCCACTAATCCGCAAGAAGCTCTTGTATTAAGCTATAAAACCAACCTACTGACGCATATTATCCCTGAGCTAGAAGAGGGGATTGGCATAGAACAAGGTGGTATTCACGCATTTGACGTATGGACACATCTCCTAAAAGCCCTGCAACACACAGCAGATAAAGGCTGGGAACTTGATCTTCGCATCGCAGCTCTCCTGCACGACATCGCAAAACCACAAACACGTCGACCTGGAGGAAAGAAGATGTGGACATTCTACGGACATGAGGTGGTTGGGGCTCGAATGGCTGAAAAAATAATGAAACGCCTTGTATTCTCAAAAGAACTTACTGAGAAGGTGCGCAAACTGGTACGTTGGCATATGTTTTTTACCGATACTGAGCAAATTACTCACTCTGCCGTACGTCGCTTGGTGGCCAAGGTGGGGAAGGAGAATGTTTGGGACCTCATGAAACTTCGAATGGCCGATAGAATAGGCACAGGACGACCAAAAGAGGACCCGTATCGACTTAGGATGTATAAATCACTGGTTGAGGAGGTAATGAGCGATCCGGTGTCTGTAGGCATGCTAAAGATTGACGGTACGGTCTTAATGGAAAGGGTACACGTGAAACCCGGGCCACTTATTGGCCACATTCTCCACGCACTACTCGATGAGGTAATTGATACGCCATCAAAAAACACTGAAGAATACCTAATTTTTCGAGCGCAAGAGCTCCAAGTACTTCCATTCGAAGAAGTACAAGCTCTGGGAGAAAAGGGGAGGAACGTCAAAGATGAGGTTGAAAAGGAAAAAGTTGCTGAAATACGTAAAAAACACTGGGTAAAGTAGTTAAAATAACACTGTTTCATGTGTAACAACCCTTACAGGGTAATCTGTAAGGGTGTGTTGTTTCATATGAAACACAGAACAGAATAGGGCGCCTTAACCGTTACACATGAAACACTCGTGTTGTAAAAAAGCTAGGCTGGTGCAATAGACATAATAAAACCGCTCAATGCGCCTTAAAGGTGTGGTGTGCGCAGGGGAGCGGTTTGTATCGAAAGTATTACCCAGTAATGGGTGAGATGGTCTAAGTCCAAACAAAAAAATAGAGGTTTTACGAGGGCTACGGACTCTTCTTATCTCACTTAACCAAATAACCTTTCAAGCAGATTGGCCATCTGTAGACAGAACTAATTGAAAATGGACAGCTCAGGGTACAAAGCTATTGGGCTATACATTCTCTGATCTGAAAATAGTATAACACCTATAAAGGACATGTAAAATGGTTATCTGTGGATAACTTGTCCTTTATACAAATGACCTTTACAACTCTATATCTAGCTCTATAGGACAATGATCCGACCCAAGAAAATCTGCTCGGATATCCACAGCATTTACTTTTTTTATAAGCTCTTTTGTTAGAAAAAAATAATCAATTCTCCAGCCAACATTCCGGTCTCGTGCAAATGTTTTCATATCCCAATATGTATAGGCATCTACTGCATCAGGATGCTGATGCCGCCAAATATCAACATACCCGCTAGCAACCACTTCATCGATCCATACTCGTTCTTCTGGTAAAAACCCCGTATTTTTCTCATTTTCTTTTGGTCGTGCGAGATCAACGGCCGTATGCGCTGTATTTACGTCACCACAAAATATAATATTCTTGTGTTTTTTCCGCAGAGCAGTGATAAACGCCAAAAATTCTTTATAGAACTCCATTTTATACGCAAGACGCTCCGGGCCACCTCCACCATTCGGAAAATATATGTTTAGTAATACAAATGTATCAAAATAGGCCACCAATAGACGCCCTTCTGTATCAAGATGATCAACTCCCATCACAGATTCAACCTTATTCGGAGCAATCTTAGAGAAGATAGCCACACCACTATAGCCTTTTTTAATAGTAGGGGAGGCGAAAAATGAGTAATATCCTTCTGGGTGTTTAATTTCATCGACTAACTGCTCTTCACGTGCCTTTGTTTCCTGAAGACACAAAATATCAGAGCTTAGTGCCACCATATCTTGCCAGTTACCTTTACGGTGAACGGCACGAATACCATTTACATTCCAACTTATGATTCTCATAGATAAGATAGTAGCAGAAGTTGCGCCTTACGGCACTTTTTATATAAAAAAATCCCCCCTTCACCGAAGTGAATGGGGGGGTAAGGAATAGATCTCGTCAGCAGTGGTCAACAGCTACTGCTGTTGCTGCTGCGTTTGTTGTTGCTGGTCCTGGTCCTGGTCTTGACCCTGACCTTGGTCCTGGTCTTGACCCTGACCCTGACCCTGCTCATTGTTGTTGTCGTTGTTGTTATCCACTCCTGCATTGGAGTTGGAACCACCGCTCTCTGCATCAGAGCTTGAGTGGCTACCTTCAACATTAACCGGGCCATTCTGCGACGACGACTCCGAGCCATTGTCTACATTGACCCCACCGTTGTTGGCGCCCGCACCTGACCTTGATTTTGAATTGGAGCTTGAGTCGTTACTCAACCCTCTGTTGTCGGCACTCGCGCCAGCACCAGACTCCGAATTCGAATCAGCGCCTGAGTCTGATTTCGAACTGTTATTGTTAACGTTCGGACCCGTACTTGCTCCAGCATTCGCGCCACCGCCATTCATGACGGTAGTAGTGTGTGAACGAGAGTTGTATTCAGCCGGTCTCGTCTGCGAGAGAAAGTATGCTGAAGCAATATTGCCCCCAGCACCAACCACCGCAGTTGGCACCCCTTCGAGAAACCCCAAACCAACAGCAACAGGATTCCTGAGATAGGTCACCTCACCGTTCTCGTTGGTCTCGTAAAGGATCATAGACGCCATACTATTAGCAATGACGCCATCCGACCGAAGCACGACGGCCCCGACCTGATTCGGACCAAACTGGGTCTTGTCCGCCTGCATTACCCTCACGGAGTCGCAGCCAGTCAAAACAGCCAGAACCAACATCGCCAAAGTCATCAAACGACTCTTCATAAATCACCTCTTTCTTTCCTGATTAATCAGCCATTTACGACTGTGGTTACGACGCAGTACGCACGCAACACGACACTAAGATTTGACGAGTCAAGATTCCTCCACCCATCTCCCGGAAACCAGTACGCGCCATCGCTCGCTCGATACGGAGTAACACCTGAGTATATCCGTTGTTTTTCTTCATACACCCAGATCCAACGCTCCTGGCTATATTGACCCGCTTCATTTTCAAAGCTCGCAGGTGCATCGGGCAACCTATTAGCTTCTCCCGACCTCATTGCAAGTGGATCGATCTTCTGCAAATCCGAACTAAACCGAGCAACAAGCTCAGCTTGTCGATCCTCGAGACTCTGCAACGACGCACGAGTCTCCTTCTTAAAGCCCGTAAGGTCTTCACCGACTCTTTTTATTGCCGCCTCGTTGCCCGAAACTTGTCCCCTAAGAACAGCGATTTGCTGTACTTGTTCTGCAAAATTTCCTTCGAGCACCAAGACTCGCGACTCGAGAGCAGTACTTTCGTTTACCTGAGAGATATTTGCTCTTTCGAATAAACTTGACTGCTCATTGAGTGGAGTCATAATCTCTTCGATCTCAGCCTGTTTGTCTGAGATCTCACTATTAGACTCCTCGATACTTGCCCTTGCCTTCTGCACAGCATCTTCATGAAATGCAATGGAGTCTTTAACGACAGTGCGGCCTTTCGCAAACTCTTCTCGAAGAACAAGAAGCTGACTCTCGTTATACTGAACCTGTTCAGCACACCTCACCACACGACCTTCAATCACAAGGATCTCATCTTGCAGTCTCTCCACTTGCTGCCTTGCTTCCTCACGCTCCTTCCTCGTCATCGTCTTCGGAATTCGCTTAGCAAGATCACTGATCGAACTTCTGATTTGACCAGACGCATCAACCAACTTGTCCAAAACTTCCGCTTGACCCACAAGGCGCTGCCGAGTGGCAGTACCACCTTGCGTCACAAGCTCCTGTATCTGACTCTGTCCATCAGCATTTTTGTCAAAAAGGACAGTCCCTTGCTTCACATCGGCCTTCTGTCCATTAGTCACCGTGATAATAATCGCGATGCTAAAGCCCACAATAAGCACCGCGACAAGGACTAATGCGCCCCGCACAAACAAACTGTCGGACCCTACTCCTTCCTTTTTCTCACGGTCATTACTGTCGGGAAAGAGAGATGTATCCGTCCTCGGATGCGTACCTTGACCATTTTGACCATTCGTTCCATTCCCATTCGTTCCATCCTGATTCGACATCTGATGTCTCCTAGACTAAAGGGGTGCTTTTCTATATCCACAAGTTACCTTACCACCATAGCAAGGCAACCAATTTTCGAGTATTTTGATCTATTCCTTTATCAAATTACGTCTAGCGATGATAATACATGTTTTCTGATGAATGTCAAGTTTTATGGCCTCTTTTTATTTCTTTCGCTTACTGTGAAACTTACTATGAATATCACGGAGGTGTTTGTCAGTAACATGCGTATAAATCTGTGTCGTAGCAATATGAGCGTGACCAAGCAGGGCTTGCACACTTCTGATGTCTGCACCGTTTTGCAACAGGTCGGTTGCGAAGCTATGCCGAATAATGTGTGGTGTTACTTTTTTTGAAATACCAGCTACAGCGGCGTACTTTTTCATTAAGCGTTCAACAGAGCGGGGGGAAATACGCAAAGACTCTTTTGCATTGCGGTTTTTACCGAGCTGTACAAAGAGAGCATCGTCCATATCGTCTCGCTTAGCCAGGTATTCTTTGACGGCGTCACGTGCTGCATCAGAAATGAATACCACACGAACTTTTTCTCCTTTTCCTCGAACAGAGAGCTCTTGTGAAGACAAATCAATATCTCGAGACAAACCACAGAGCTCCGACACACGTAGTCCAGTAGAAAAAAACATCTCTAAAATGGCTCTATCTCTGAGTTTCTGGAGCTCATTACCTCCTTTAATTTGTAGCGGCGCTTCAAGTAGGCGTGTGAGTTCTTTTGAGGTGATCAAATCAAGTGAGCGATCAGGGACCTTCGCCAGCTCTATTTGATCTGATGCTAGGGTCTTCACCCCTCGCTTAGAGGCATACTTTAAAAATGTCCGCAGTGCAATAAGGTAGTAGTTCTGTGTATTTTTCTTGAGAGTTGCTGGTATTCCGTGTTCTTTTTTACCTGATTCTCGTCGATTCAGCTTAATTCTGAATGCGCGAACACTTTCGGACGTAATATTTACCGGTGTATCTGTTTGTATAAAAGCAAAAAAGGCGGTTAGGTAGCGGTCGTAGTTTTCAACCGTTTTTAGACTACGGCCTCGCTCAATTTCTAAGTACTGCAAAAACTGATTTTTGAGTGTAGATAGCTTCATATTTCTTACTTGCCCAAGTATAGCATGCCGAGATACGTCGCTGAGCTGGTATTTGCAATATTTTTCTTTTCGTGCTATAGTCGCTGAGTAATGCTGACGAAAAAACATAAAACACAAATCATAAATAATACAAAAGTACACGATTCTGACACTGGCTCACCGGAAGTCCAGATATCTTTGATAACAAAAAGAATCGAAAAGCTTGCCGATCATCTCAAGAAAAACAAAAAAGACAAGCACTCTAGACGAGGGCTTCTACAACTTGTAGCAGATCGCCAATCACATATGAACTATTTGAAAAAGAAGAGTGCAAAACGGTTCAATGGTTTGATGAAGAAGTTGAAAATCGACAAAAAAGCATAGAAAATCCCGCAAATGCGGGATTTTTGTACATTATCATTTTAATACAACAACCATAATGTCTGCTATTAAACACATAGATCAGCGAGTGGGAATTTTTATAGACGCACAAAACCTCTACCACAGCGCAAAACACCTTTACGGAAAATACGTAAACTTTGGACAAATAGTAAAAGACGGCCTTGCAGACCGTAGCCTCATTCGAGCTTTTGCATACGTTATTACAACAGAATCCGGCGAAGAATCGGCTTTTCTGGAAGCGTTAGGTAAACAAGGAATTGAAGTGCGAAGTAAAGATCTTCAGATTTTTACCGGAGGATCAAAAAAAGGGGACTGGGACGTTGGACTTGCGGTTGATGCAATCCGCCTCGCCCCAAAGCTTGATGCAGTAATTATTGTATCTGGTGACGGTGACTTTGTTCCACTTGTCAGCTACCTTAAGTACAATGAAGGATGTCAGGTAGAGCTCATCTCTTTCAAAAAATCATCTTCAAGTAAGCTCATTGAATCTGTTGATGATTTTCTTGATCTAGACTTAAATCCTAAAAAATATCTAATGGGTAAAAATCGATCCCAAAAAGCAAAGTAAAGGATCGTATACCTATAAAACAAAAACCAGCTTCGGCTGGTTTTTGTTTTATCAAACACTCTGCTAGAGTAGAAGTATTATTAGTTATTACTGGTCTTTAGATAGGTAGGTTTGAAGCGCTTGTTTCAGATCTAAAATCTGAAGACCATTACATAGTCTTATGGTCACAAAAGAATACTCAATAAAAGTTGGAGGTAAGGTGCTTATCGCTGAATTTAACGACATAGCCGATCAGGCAAACGGGTCTGTCATTATGCGTTATGGCAATACTACTGTGCTCGTTACTGCAGTGATGGGGAATAGAGAGAATAAAATGATGAACTATTTTCCACTAACAGTTGAGTACGAGGAAAAATTCTACGCCGCCGGTCAAATCTTAGGCTCACGCTACATGCGACGTGAAGGTAAGCCGTCTGATGAGGCTGTCCTTTCAGGCAGAATAGTCGACCGTACCATCAGACCACTCTTCGAACAGTGGATGCGTCACGAGGTGCAGATTATTGTAACCGTACTCTCTATTGACCAAGACGATCCGGACATTCTAGCAGTGATTGGTGCGTCTCTTGCTCTATCTACTTCTAATATCCCGTGGGCAGGGCCCGTAAGTGCGGTGCGGATTGGAAACACTAATGGAGAGTTTATGGTAAATCCAACCTACCAAACCAGACAGGAAACCACTGTCGATCTACTGGTGTGCGGCAAAGACAAAAAAGTAAATATGATCGAGGTGGGGTCAAATGAAGTATCTGAGGACACAGTACAATCGGGGCTTTCACTTGCAATCGAGGAAATATCGAAAATTCAAGAGTGGCAAGAAAAAATTATTAAAGAAATTGGAAAAGAAAAGCGAGTAATCACTCAAACGCCACTTGCTCAGACTATTATCGACCTTTTCGACACAGATATTGCTCCTAAAATGCCTGAATACGTAATGAGCAGTAAACCAGGTAAAGAAACAATAGAAGAGCTCAAGGAAATATGGCTTGATCTTGTTACCACAACACTGCCAGAAGAAAATGCTGGCCAAGCAGACGCCTATTTTGAAGAGCAAGTGGACATATTTATTCACAAAGAAGCACTCGAAAGTGAACGACGGCCTGATGGCAGAACACTCGACGAGGTTCGACCAATTTTTGCAAAAGCCGGCGGCATCGCACCAATGCTACACGGCTCAGGACTATTTTATCGAGGTCAAACTCACGTTCTTTCTGCGCTGACACTTGGCGGACCAGGTGATCGGCAGATCGTAGAGGGAATGGAAGAACAGTCCAAAAAACGCTTTATGCACCACTACAACTTTCCTCCATTTTCTGTTGGGGAAACCGGTAGGGTAGGGGGATTTAATCGACGAATGATCGGACACGGCGCTCTAGCAGAAAAAGCACTCGAACCTATCTTGCCAGACACTACGATATTTCCACATACTATTCGAATAGTATCTGAAGCACTGGCGTCAAATGGTTCTACTTCAATGGCTTCTGTATGTGGCTCATCACTAGCCCTAATGGATGCCGGCGTACCGATCAAGCGCCCTGTGGCAGGTATTGCATCTGGACTAATGATGAATAGTAAAGGAGCGTTCAAGGTACTCACAGATATTCAGGGGCCGGAAGATCATTACGGAGATATGGACTTCAAAGTGGCTGGAACACGGGAAGGAATTACAGCCATTCAAATGGATGTTAAAGTTTCTGGTGTTACTCTCGAAATACTCACCATCGCACTTGAAAAAGCCAAGGCAGCTCGTTTACACATCCTCGATATGATGGACAAAGAGATCTCTGAGCCTCGAAAAGAACTCTCACCACGCGCTCCGTATAT
>Ga0075119_1001458_pt1 | contig 11357 bp, 10 predicted proteins | sample AntAceMetag02UK9_FD_69791 | JGI IMG/M metagenome (GOLD analysis project Ga0075119, IMG submission 69791) | Saline lake microbial communities from Ace Lake, Antarctica - Antarctic Ace Lake Metagenome 02UK9 | ecosystem: Environmental > Aquatic > Non-marine Saline and Alkaline > Saline | place... | reverse complement strand
CTTTGGCGTAACGGTTTTATTCAGTAGAGCCGACACAAAATTATAATGTCGATGAATTTCGTGGGTGGGGTAAGGGCCAGTATCAATGATTTCGTCAACTTGGCTTAAATAGAACGTAAACTCTGACCGCGTTGGCTCGTTTACATACGGCATTGAGACAACTGTTCGGCGCGCGTTTGAGGCCCAGACAAGGCTATCCGCCATCATGGCGCGGCGTAAATATGAATCACAAACAGTGATGTCCGGAGACAGACGACGCACCATTAAATTAATATGGAACCGATACAACAATCGCCGGGCATAAGCGTGTTCATCAATTGTGATAATACGATAGCCATCGAATATTTGACCCGCAATTCGACGCCAACTCTCACAGCCCAGGATCGTAATATCCTTGGGCAAAATGCCAAAGGCTTCCGAGTAATGATCAAGGCTTTGGCGAAACAAAACCATATCACCAATACCGTCCATACGGACAACAAGAAGGCCTCGTCGAGTACGAAACACAGGGAAGTGCCGTGCGATCAAATCGAGAGGTCGGAACATCCACCAACGCCGACGCATCCCGGCTGGAAACAATCTCCAAAATCGGGATGCCTGAACGACTGGTCGTTCATCATGACTAGTTTGTTTCACCGTTGTATCGGTTGTGATGCTCATTTGACTAAGTTAGCCGCAGGCGACACAAGGCTCAACCAGCGTCCTTCTTTCGATCTTCTCTTTTACGAACATGCGGGTCCAAATGACGCTTACGAAGCCTCAAGTTCAATGGTGTAACTTCGAGTAACTCGTCATCATTCACATAAGCAATCGCATCTTCCAAGCTCATCCGGCGAGGCGGTGTTAACCTGATTGCTTCGTCGGTGCCCGATGCACGAACGTTAGTAAGTTGCTTGGCTTTGAGCGGATTGACTTCTAGGTCATTGCCGCGGCTATGTTCACCGATAATCATGCCTTCATAAACAGGAACCATCGCGCCAATCAACAGGATACCCCGGCCTTCCAATCCAGCAAGTCCATACGCATTTGATTTACCCGTTGCGTTAGAAATAAGAACACCGTTGCGACGGCCTGGAACCGGGCCTTGATAAGGCGCGTACTCACTAAACACTCTGTTGAGGACGCCCGTACCGCGGGTCTCAGTCATAAACTCGCCATGATAACCAATGAGGCCACGGGAAGGGACCGTGAAGGTAAGACGCACTTTTCCTCCACCCGCTTGACGCATTTCGGTCATGCGGCCCTTTCGAACACTCAGAGCTTCGACAACGATGCCTGAAAACTCCTCGTCCACGTCAATGACAACTTCTTCGATCGGCTCTAACCGCTCACCCGTGTCAGGGTCTTCGCGGTAAAGAACGCGTGGTCGTGAGATTGAAAGCTCATAACCTTCCCGGCGCATCTGTTCGATCAAAACACCAAGTTGTAGTTCGCCGCGTCCTGCTACATCGAAAGCATCATTGTTTTCCGCTTCGGTAATACGGATCGCGACGTTCCCTTCGGACTCACGCATCAATCTCTCGCGGATCATACGCGAGGTTACTTTGCTTCCGTCCTGACCAACGAAAGGTGATGTATTCACTGAGAACGTCATTGCCAATGTTGGTGGATCAACAGGCTGGGCCTGGATCGCGTCGGTCACTTCAATAGCGCATAGAGTGTCTGCGACCGTTGCTTTAGACATACCTGCAATTGCAACAATATCGCCGGCAATACCGACATCAATATCTTCACGTGTCACATCACGAAATGCGAGTATCTTTTGAACTCGGCCTTGATCAATCACTTCGTTGTTTGCGTTCAGCGCCTTGATTGTCTGGTTCGGCTTAACGGCGCCAGAGAAAATGCGCCCTGTCAAAATTCGGCCAAGATACGGATCTGCTTCAATCGTTGTCACCAACATCGAAAACAGCCCGTTCGCATCCGCATCTGGTGCTGAAACGTTTTTAACGATGCTCTCAAATAATGGCGTTAAATCATCACCGTGATTGTCGGGCTCATCAGCAGCCCAACCATCACGTCCGGACGCAAACAGTGTTGGAAAATCGAGTTGTTCATCGTTCGCATCTAGAGCGGAAAATAAATCAAATACTTCTGTTTGAACGTCATAAGAACGCGCGTCTGCCTTATCAACTTTGTTCACGACAACAATCGGTTTCAGGCCAAGCTTCAATGCCTTAGCTGTAACAAACTTAGTTTGCGGCATCGGGCCTTCAGCGGCATCAACCAGCAACACGACGCCATCAACCATAGACAGGATACGCTCAACTTCTCCGCCAAAATCTGCGTGACCTGGCGTATCAACAATGTTGATCCTCGTATCTTTCCATTCAACTGACGTACATTTGGCCAGAATGGTAATGCCGCGTTCACGCTCCAACTCTCCCGAGTCCATCGCCCGTTCAGCGACTTTTTGGTTCGATCGAAATGCACCACTTTGCTGCATCATAGTATCGACCAGTGTTGTTTTCCCATGGTCAACGTGCGCGATGATCGCGATGTTCCTGAGTTGCATCGAAGAATCCTAAATTAGATGTGGACGGTTTTTTAACCGTCGAGTTGGTTAAGTAAATCTTGGACACTTGCCGAAGGGCGAGCACCAATCTGTTGAATAATAAGAGAGGCCAATAGGCTTCCCAAAACGGCTGCTGTCGTAAGGTCTCGATCTTGCGTATACGCTGCCAAAAATCCTGCAGCATAAGCGTCGCCGGCACCCGTTGTATCTACAACCTTATCAACCGGTCGCGTTGGAACAGGGGTTATTGCATCAGCGGTAACAATGACCGAACCCTTCTCCGATCTCGTTAGGGCTGCAATCTCTACGACACCCTGGATACGCTTTGCCACCGATTCAAAATCATCAAGCTGATAAAGCGAGAGTATTTCGTCTTCGTTGGCGAATAAGATATCAACGTGTTCTTCAATAAAAGCTAGAAAGCCTTCACGGTGGCGATCAACGCAGAAAGGGTCGGATAAGGACAGGGCAACTTTTCGGCCTGCTTCATGAGCAATCTCAGCAGCCTTAAAAAATGCTTCGCGTGCGGGTTCTGGATCCCACAAATAGCCCTCGAGATAGATTATTTTTGCAGATTGAATCTGCTCGATATCAAGATCATCAACACTGAATTCTACACACGCACCCAAGAATGTCTGCATTGTGCGCTGACCATCGGGCGTAATCATCACGAGGCACGTTGCTGTTGGCGCACCGTCTACAGACTTTTCTGTTTCATAAGTAACGCCTGCAGCCCGGATATCATGGCCAAATACACGGCCTAATTGATCCTTGTTTACTTTTCCACAAAACGCCGCTCTGCTACCTAAAGCAGCAACACCTGCAAGTGTATTCGCGGCCGAACCACCAGAACTTTCAATGGCTTGACCCGTTTTCTCATAGAGGTTCCATTGGTCATCAGAGCTCACTAACCCCATCGTCCCTTTTATCAGGGCATTTTCATTAAGGAACGCTTCATCGGTTTGGACAAGAATGTCGACAATAGCATTGCCAATACCTAGAACATCAATGGTGGGTTTAGACATGGTTTTCTCATTCATTTAAATGCAATCGCGCACCCAACGTCTGGCCGCTGTTCAGCGCGCGGAGTATAGTCGACATGCGCTAACGGGCAAGCCTCAACACGGTTACATCGTGTAACACTATTTTATTTATCTATAATTAATATGAGGAACTTTCGGTAAAGTATTAAGAAACAATGAAGAAGTTGTACTTCTAAAGTATTGTGTTAGAAAGATATCGTTGGTTTTCGGGCGGTAAATGCATCCGATAATAGCAGATTAATATAATTAGATTAATGGAAAATCAGTATGATAAATGCTTTTGTTAAAGGAATTAATCAGCTTAGTGACAAAGCGACCCGGAAATACTTGTGGTTTTCCATATTGTCTGCCCTACTCACGTTTATCGCGCTATGGAGTTTGATCGGCTGGGTGTTGGCCGAAACGTCAATTTCGGAAATAGGCTGGCTAGAGGGCATCATTGATGTTCTTGGTGGGGTCGCTACTTTTGCCCTTACTTGGTTCCTGTTTCCGGCAACTGTTAGTGCTGTTATCGGCCTTTTTCTTGATCAAGTCGCTGAATGCGTAGAGAAGCGCCATTATCCAGGGCTACCAACAACCAATGGCCTCCCCGTTGGCGAGGGAATTGTGATGTCTCTTAAGTTTGTTGGCATCCTTGTTGTGCTTAACATACTTATGTTGCCGTTCTTGTTTTTGGGACCCGTTTTTCCCATCATTTTTTATCTTGTTAACGGGTATTTGCTTGGGCGTGAATACTTCGAACTTGTTGCATCGCGACGTCTTTCTCCAAAAGAAGTCACCAAGCTACGCAAAGAGCGTCAAGGCGGGGTTCTTGCGATGGGGGTCATTATTGCATTTTCTTTAACGATCCCTCTGGTAAACCTATTGATGCCTGTTGTTGCCACGTCAGCAATGGTGCACTTATTTGAGCGTTGGCGGCCCACAGCTCCCGGCTCGCAAACGCCAGCAAACGTATAAGGCCTCGTTTACAGAAATCGATTGCTCTACAATATTATAAGATAGTGCGTTCTGGCACCGTCAGGTTTAGGGATTGAAGCACATGTTTGGTAAAAAGAAAGAAGATGAAAACACCGCAGCAATGTCTGATAAGTCGGCCGCTGCCAAGGCGGGCGATACAGACGAAGCCGGATCAGCGCCCCCATTGAAGCCGTTTTCGAAAAAAGGCTCCCATGCACCAGCAAAGCCACCTTCTTCAAGCAATCACATGCCGGATCTGCAACGCCGCGGTCCTGACCTGCCAAGTGCCCCAGCCCGCCGCATTGATCGCCCACGAACCAATGAGGTCGAGAGCCGGCGTCTTATTGTCGGGCGCGATATCCAGCTTAATGGAGAGATTACGGCATGCGACAAACTGATAGTCGAAGGGCATGTCGAGATCACCCTTCCAGGGGCACGTGTTCTGGAGATTTCGCCCAGCGGTTTCTTTAAAGGTGCCGCAGAAGTGGATGAAGCAGATATCAGCGGCCGCTATGAAGGCGATCTGATCGCCCGCGAACGCCTCATTGTACGTTCAGGCGGACGTATCCATGGCACGGTGCGCTATGGTCGTATCGTAATTGAGTCCGGCGGTGAAATATCAGGTGATATGCAAACTCTTGAGCCACCAGAAAGCGAAGATAGCTAGGGCGTTGAGCATATTTCCGCGCACCCTGGCACTAGGCTCCTTCGCGTTGCTCGTTGCGTGTGCTGGAGCAGAAGATACATCTGAATTACCCTCCAGCGCGCCGACAGTCTCAATTGAGACTGCATCGCCAAAGATAACCAGCGTGCCTCGCCCTGAGGCAGCAACTCCAGACGTAACTGCGCCAGCACCTGAAGCATTGATCGGATTAAAGCCTGTAGAATTAAGTGAAACATTTGGCGCCGCAAGTTTAGTGCGCAGAGATCGTGGCGCAGAGATCTGGCAGTATCGTGCCCGTGAGTGCGTATTGTTTTTATTCCTATACACAAAATCGGTGACCGATACATCTGACGGTCTCCGAGTCCGTCACATTGATGTTCGTGGTGGCCAAAACCCTACCGATTGTGTAAAAACAATTGTCAGAGAACGGGGCTCAAGTGGCCAAGGATAGCATTATCCTTAGAGTGTCGTTTTGCCCTTAAAGCGGCAAACATCAGCAACGATGCACTTTGGGCAGTCTGGTTTTCGTGCCTTGCATATGTAACGACCCAATAAAATAAGCCAATGGTGAGCACGTAAAGCAAACTCATCCGGCGTCGCTTTCACCAATTTCTTTTCGACGGCCAGCGTCGTCTTGCCCGGTGCTAAGCCTGTACGATTTGAGACGCGATAAATATGTGTATCAACTGCAATAGTCGGCGCACCAAAGGCCATGTTTCTCACGACGTTGGCGGTTTTGCGCCCAACGCCAGGTAAAGCTTCTAAGGCCACCTGATCATCAGGGACAATACTATCGTGGCGCTCAATCAGAAGTTGGCTTAGGGCCAATACATTCTTTGCCTTAGTGTTAAACAGCCCAATCGTTTTTATGTGATCCTTTATCCCGTCAAGACCAAGCTTGACCATGGCCTCAGGCGTTTTCACTTTCTTGAATAGCGGGCGGGTTGCCTTGTTTACACCAACGTCCGTCGCCTGTGCGGATAGTGCGACCGCTACGAGTAACGTATAAGGGTTAACATAATGAAGCTCGCCAACCGGCTCTGGATTTTCATCGCGCAATCGACTGTAAAACGTAATAACATCAGCTTTTTTCATCTCACCGTTATCCCGCAAATTGCCTGATTACGAAACCCGCTTATTGCTTTTTTCTCAATAATCCTAAATTAAGGGGTATGGGAACCATCGACCACGACTCACAAGAAGCTGATGATGACATTCGCTATTCACGCGTTCTCCGGCCACATCGTAGTTCGAGCGAACGTGCTGTGAAGATCGTCACCGGATTTGTGCTTTGCCTGTTCATTCCAACAGGCATGGTATTTTTATTGGTTGGGGCATGGCCTGTATTCGGATTTATGGGCCTGGAAGTGATCGCACTGATACTTGCGCTTAGCTATAACCATAAAGTTGGCTCTGCATTCGAGGCGATCACGATTACAGACAAAGAATTTAGGCATTCAAAAGTTGATCATTGGGGCAAGCGCAAGCACACGTCTTTTCAACCTCAATGGCTGCAAGTTCGCATAGACGAAACATCACAGCAGCTTATCGCCGGGACACATGGGAAACGCGTCGTCATTGGCAAGTTTTTGACCGATGATGAACGTGAAGAGCTTTGTAATGTCTTGATTGAAGAAATCCGCCGTTTAGGCGACGTGCGGTTTAATGGCGCCTAGTCGAAGCCCAATACATTTCTCATAGAATACAAACCCGGTGGCTGACCTTGTGTCCAAAGAGCCGCTCGAATGGCGCCCTTAGCAAACAAACCACGATCCGCTGCTTTATGTGAGATTTCGATCCGCTCGTCATCTGATGCAAAGATAACGGAATGATCACCAACAACCATGCCGCCTCGAAGTGTCGCAAAACCGATATTACCGACAGTGCGCTCCCCGGTTTGGCCGTCGCGAACACGATCCGACACCTGGTCTAAATCAACACCACGTCCGGCCGCGGCCGCTTCACCCAACGCCAGAGCTGTGCCTGATGGCGCATCTACTTTGTGACGATGGTGCATTTCGAGAATTTCGATATCAAACTCCGACCCGAGCATTTCTGCAGCTTGCGCGGTCAGCCCAAGCAACACGTTGACGCCGACGGAGTAGTTTGCAGCTTGTACAATTGCCGCTGAACCTGCGGCTTTCTCTATAAGCGCCTGTTGTTCAGGCGTAAGGCCGGTGGTTCCAGGGATTAAAGCCGTGCCCGTCTCCGCTGCGAACGCGGCATGCGCGACGGTTGCAACTGGAACTGTAAAATCGACAACGGCGTCTGATGCCTCAAACAAAGCCCGCGCATCACTGATGATTTTCAGACCTGATCCGGGCAAGCCTGAGAGTAACGCCGGGTCTTCACCAATTGCATCTGAATGCACCGCTTCGGTACCGCCCGCAAGCTCCGCGCCAGGCGTCGCATGAACGGCCTGGACCAACATCCGGCCCATGCGACCTGCGCATCCAACAATACCAATTTTCATGCGAAAGCTCCTTAACGTGATCTCTCCGCACTATAGGCAATTCAACCTATGTGTCACGTCCAGCTCGAGAGAGCGTCAACCTCACCAAAAAGATTAATCCCGCAAGTCTTCCCAAAGCTCTTTGACTTTATCAAGGAAGCCTGTGCTTTCCGGGCTGTGCTTTTTTGACGTCTTGTCATCACCCGCAAATTCTTTAAGCATATCTTTCTGCTTTTTCGACAAGTTGACCGGCGTTTCGACAAAAATTTGCACAAACATATCGCCCCGGCTTTCGGAGCGCATCACTTTCATGCCTTTACCGCGCAAGCGCAATTGATGGCCTGTCGGTGTCCCTTCAGGGATAGTGACACGAAGCAACTTACCTTCAACAGTCGGTACTTCTATTTGCCCACCAAGCGTTGCTGTGGCCATAGGTACTGGCACACGAACATGAATATCGGCGCTATCACGGCGGAAGAACCGATGCGGCCTTATCCCTAAGAATATATACAGATCACCAGGTGGTGCACCGCGAAGACCGGCTTCTCCTTCACCGGAAAGACGGATCCGCGTGCCATCTTCAACGCCTGCCGGAATATTAACAGCCAGGGTTTTTTCTTTCTGGCGTCGACCAATGCCGTTACACGTGCGACATGGGTCAGCAATCGTTTCACCTGTGCCCTGGCATGTCGGGCACGTGCGTTCGACAGTAAAGAACCCAGATTGAGAACGAACTCGACCCGCGCCACCGCAACTGCCACATGAAACCGGCGCTGCGCCATCTTTACCGCCGCTACCAGAACAATCGTCACAAACCACAGACGTTGGGACGCGAATATCGGTCTTTAAACCATTAAACGCATCTTCAAGCGTAATTTCCATATTGTACCGAAGGTCAGATCCTCGGCCCACATTGGCGCGCTGACCACCGCGGCCACCGCCGCCGCCGCCCATAAAGTCGCCAAACATTTCTTCAAAGATATCAGCGAAGCCGCCTGTGCCGCCACCCCCACCGCCGCCGCCAAATCCACCGCCACCACCTTCAAAAGCAGCATGGCCAAAGCGGTCATAGGCTGCACGCTTTTCCGGGTCTTTTAAAACTTCATATGCTTCGCTGAGCTCTTTAAACTTCTGTTCAGCTGCCGCATCGTCCGGATTCCGATCCGGATGAAACTCCATAGCAAGTTTTCGATATGACTTCTTTAATTCAGCCGCATCGGCATCCTTGGAAACACCGAGACTCTCGTAATAATCTTGCTTTGCCATGTGATCAAAACCCCCGCAGAAAAACGGCAACGGGTGCGATCAGGTTATTAGCCCAACGCAACCCGCACCAACAAATTGGTATTAGCCGTTCTTCTTGTCTTGATCTGGGTCGACCTCTTCAAAGTCGGCATCAACGACAGTGTCGTCATCCTTCTTCTGGTCATCCCCAGCATCAGCATTCGCGCCCGCATCTCCACCACCGGCAGCCTCTGCTTCGGCTTGCTGCGCCTTGTACATTGCTTCGCCCAGTTTCATGGAAACTTGCGTTAAGGCTTCAGTTTTTGCCGTAATCGCCTCAAGGTCATCACCTTCCATCGCTTCACGAAGTTCGGTGATCGCCGTTTGAATGGCTGTACGGTCCGCTTCTTCAACCTGGTCACCATATTCGGTCAAGCTTTTATCAGCAGAATGCGCCATGCTATCAGCGTTGTTTCTAGCATCAACAAGGTCGCGACGCTTTTTATCTTCGTCGGCATTCGCTTCAGCTTCTTGAACCATTTTCTCGATGTCATCGTCCGAGAGACCACCAGACGCCTGGATACGTACTTGTTGCTCTTTCCCAGTCGCTTTGTCTTTCGCCGAAACATTCACAATACCGTTTGCGTCAATATCGAATGTGACTTCGATCTGAGGCATACCGCGTGGACTTGGCGGGATACCCACCAAATCAAATTGACCAAGAATCTTGTTGTCCGCAGCCATTTCACGTTCGCCTTGGAACACACGAATGGTCACAGCAGACTGATTATCTTCGGCTGTTGAAAATGACTGGCTTTTACGCGTTGGAATTGTTGTATTGCGGTCAATCAGGCGCGTAAACACACCGCCCAACGTCTCGATGCCCAAAGAAAGAGGCGTGACATCAAGCAACAACACGTCTTTAACGTCACCTTTCAAGACACCGCCCTGGATCGCTGCGCCCAATGCAACGACCTCATCAGGGTTAACCCCTTTGTGAGGCTCACGACCAAAGAAGTTTTTCACCGTCTCGATGACCTTAGGCATCCGGGACATACCGCCGACCAAGATAACCTCATCAATTTCACCGGCACTAATGCCTGCGTCCTTCAACGCATTTTTGCATGGTGCAATTGTACGCTCGACGAGGTCTTCAACCAAAGTCTCAAACTTTGCGCGTGAGATTTTGATGTTCAGGTGCTTCGGTCCAGATTGATCAGCCGTGATAAACGGCAGGTTCACTTCCGTTTGCGCTGTAGATGACAGCTCAATCTTTGCCTTTTCTGCGGCTTCCTTCAGACGCTGTAGGGCCAATTTGTCATCACGCAGATCAATGGTGTTTTCTTTTTTGAATTCGTCCGCCAAATAATCAACGACACGGTTGTCAAAATCTTCACCACCAAGGAATGTATCACCGTTGGTCGACTTAACTTCGAAAACACCATCACCGATCTCCAGGATCGACACATCGAACGTACCGCCACCTAAGTCATAGACAACAATCGTTCCGCTTTCTTTCTTCTCGAGGCCGTAAGCAAGAGCAGCAGCGGTTGGCTCGTTGATAATCCGCAGCACTTCGAGGCCGGCAATTTTACCTGCATCCTTCGTTGCTTGACGCTGTGAGTCGTTAAAGTAAGCAGGAACTGTAATCACAGCCTGCTCAACTTTTTCGCCAAGATAGCTCTCGGCGGTCTCTTTCATCTTTTGCAAGATAAACGCTGAAATCTGTGACGGAGAATACTTTTCATCGCCAGCCTGGACCCACGCATCACCATTGTCGCCCTTGATAATATTGTAAGGGACAACTTTTTTATCTTTCTCGGTGATGGGATCGTCATAGCGGCGACCGATCAAACGTTTAATCGCAAATAATGTTTTCTCAGGGTTCGTAACGGCCTGACGCTTTGCGGACTGGCCAACCAGACGTTCGCCAGAATCTGAGAACGCCACCATTGATGGTGTTGTACGTGCGCCTTCAGCATTCTCGATGATCTTGGCGTCCTTGCCATCCATCACAGCAACACAGGAGTTGGTCGTTCCTAAATCGATGCCAATAACTTTACTCATAATAACCTCATTCTCTGCGGCGGTCATTTCCGGCCTATAAAAGCGCCTGAATGTGACCCCTTTGGTTTAAGACCTGACGGTCTTCATTAGTTCAGCAAAATCCAAAATTCTAAGATTGTCGAATTTCAAGGGATATAAGCCCAGATTTCCGGGCCTGCAACGGGTTTTCCATAATTTTTTAGGGGTATTGGAAAGTCTTAGAGTTCTTCGTCCAAATTCGTGCCCGATGGTTTACCATTATCTTCATAGGCATTACCACCACTGGTCGCTGTATTCTCAGCATCCGCATCGTCAATTGTTTGTGGAGAAGGCGCAGGTACTACTCCTGGTTTTTCACCGCCCTTAGTTACGCCAACCTTTGCTGGGCGCAACGATTGGTCATGCAATGTATAACCAGGTTCCATAACCTGGCCCACAGAACCTGCAGGTTTAGAT
>Ga0075119_1001454_pt1 | contig 11367 bp, 14 predicted proteins | sample AntAceMetag02UK9_FD_69791 | JGI IMG/M metagenome (GOLD analysis project Ga0075119, IMG submission 69791) | Saline lake microbial communities from Ace Lake, Antarctica - Antarctic Ace Lake Metagenome 02UK9 | ecosystem: Environmental > Aquatic > Non-marine Saline and Alkaline > Saline | place... | reverse complement strand
TGCTGCTAGGGATGCTAGGGCTGCTGCTAGGGATGCTGCTAGGGATGCTGCTAGGGATGCTGCTAGGGATGCTGAGAAAAAGATTCAAGAAGAATTGTTAATTAAATATTTCGGATAAATTAACCCCCCAAGCAACAGCGCACGCTAGAGAGGAGTCCAAATAATGCCAAGCGAAAAAGATATGACGATAAAGAGTGAATGCTCATTAAAAGACGAGATTGCAGAAATTAAGACCTATTATTATACTAAGAATGGGGAGTTATTTGCTACTGGCATTCACGCGCTTTCTATAGAAAATGCAAAGGCGGTTGCTGAGTTCGTTGCTATCGACACAAAGCTTGGGCTCGATGAACTAGAGCTAAGGGTATTAGAGCTAGAGGATAGTTGACATAAACACTAACGCGTGAATATCAATGGTGATTCTGCATCAAGTGATATGGCCGCGTCATTGCCTTCAATTGTAACTATAGATGCACATCTGCAATTAATAACGTTATCAAGGCTAGCGCCGAGTGACATATCGCCAGGGTATCGCAATAACTGCCCTTGTACAGTAAATGCCCGGCCATGCGGTATTTCTTGCCTATCAGCCGCAACGTGTGATGCTCTTGTTTTTTCGTCAAGCGTTGTATTCCACGTATCAACTAATGTTTGCTTTGCTGGTTGTTGCGCGACCACCTGCGCGAGCGTATTAGCCTCGATATACTTAACCCTTTCAGCCACCATATTAGTCTCTGTTATGGCAATGGTGTCAACTCGACTACCCATCCTATCAACAAAGCGTTTTTTCAACTCATTGCCAACTTGTATATTTGATAATTGAGTTTCTGCAACCGCATTGCCAAGTAATACGCTGCTAACAATTTGCTGCAATTCTTTTTGCGTTGTACCTAATATAATACCTGACTGTGTCACGCTATGCGCAAGTATATACTTCATTACATCGTCATTGATGGTTTCTTCTGCTGCTTTTGTATCTAAAATAAGATTGTGGTGCTTGGCTTCTTTTCTAACCTCGCCATTAAACGCCTTTGCAACCTTTCTATAATGATTGCGCAATAATGCGATAAGATCAGGTTCAAATTCTCGCATTGATGGTATGCTTTGTGTTGCTGCCCATGTGATATTGATATCGCGGCTTAATTGATTAAAAAACCGCGTGAGTAATGGCTTAAACTGCTTTTCTAGCTTAAGTTTACGTGCCAGTTGCGATGCTGCTATTTTTGATTGTCTAGGCATTAAAGCCCCTCGATATCTGCTATTTCATTTATTTCAATATCGCTTAATGTTCTATTGCCATTGACATCAACCTGCTTCTGCATGAGTGCAACAAAATAATCACGAGTTACGCCATCTTCATTATCAGGGGTCACATCAGCCATTGGATTTGTTGGTGGTATCATTTCAGTTCCTGCTGGTATCATGTTATTTGCAATATAGACGATATCACCGCCGTCGCTTATTTCATCGTCGCCAGCGTCCGCGCGAATCTCATTAATAGTATAAACATTTAATTCTTTTTTCAGCTTTAATTGCTCGTTACGTCTTAATTGCAATGCAGATACTTCGTCTAAATCAGCAATTATCAATGCATTTTCAGATAGATTAAATCGAGGCGCAAGAAAGTTAGTTAACTCACGTAATAACCTACTGGCCATTGGAATGACGCAATTGTCATACAAGTTATGCTTTGCGGCATCCATATTAGCAAGCGTCATATTTTCCGCGCTGATTAATGGAAGCGGCACCTTATAACGGTTGAATATAGTAATAGTTACTGTTTTTGTAAGCTCCTTAAAATCCATATCCTTGGCATTAAGGCTCATTGGAACAAATTTCATTCCATTGTCAAGAATTAAAGTCTTGCCTGCATTTTTTGATCCGGAGTAGAAATTAATTATTTGCTCGCGCAACCTTTCAAACTGGTCATCGTCAAGTGTAACGCCTTCTGGCATTTCTATTGATCCAGATGGAACCATTCCATTGTCAAGCACTGATAAATTATGAGTTGCCACTTGAATATACTGATTTATCTCGCGATGTATTGATGATAGCTTACTACGCCCACGGCTAGAAGTAAGGCTATTTCCGGTAGACTGGCTATTACTGTAAAGGCTGTCGCCAAGTCCGGAAAATCCTTTTATCTGCCATATCTCAGCACTTTTATCTTTATTATAAAACCTAAATGCATTTTCATCGCGCTTAAATACTTCTGTTGCGTGGCCGCTTTGCTGTATGGTTATTTGACCAACAAATCCATTGCTTGCCATTTTTATAGTTATGTACTCAGGCGATACAATAACTAAATCAGCAGGTGCACGGTTTATATTGCCGTATGCAACTATATAAACTTCATTTGCAATGAGGAAATATGCGCCAAGGTTTTCTAAAAAATCCTCTTGCGTCATATCTTGGTTAGGCTGCCGCATGAACTTTAATATTTCAGAATCTGCTACAACATTATCACCATCTTTCAGAAGTAATGATAATGTTTTAAATTCGTCATTAATCCAATCTATCGCGGTTGCCACTGGTGCAGCATTATCATAAAATTGCAATGCGCGCTTGATTGTTATTTGATTATTGGCTGCATTGCCGCCATTTAAAAACCAAGCTTGCGGCAACGCCCACGACTTCTTTTCTGTTACAACTACTTGCTGCTTTTTCTTAAAGGGATTCCAAGTTGCCATTAAATAACCCGTATATTAAATTCTTGTTTAGTATTAAACAACTGATCCAACCCGTCGGACACACCATCCACCTGATCATCGTGAGTTCCATTTGGGAACGATTCCATTTCGCTAAGAAAATCAGATAACCACGGCGCATCTTTTTTTAAATAAACATAACCACTTTCTATTAATGGTATAACCGCCTGCACTCTTGAAACCTTATCTTGTGTGTCACGTTTTATAGGCTTAACTGGTATTTTATATTTTTGTTTTATCGTTTGTATTAACCCTGTGCCACTTGATTTATCTTCTATTGCTGCATTTCTTAATTTGACTTCCGTCCTTGCTTTACATTTGTTATAGAATGCAACAAAATTTACTAATAGCTGCGGCGCTTCCCACTTTCCACGCAATACATCGATTAAATATGCGTTTTTATCCTCGCCCATGCCCCACAGCTCAAACACAGAATAGTCGTTTTGTTCTTTTGTTTTCATTGCGGTGTCTGCAATTATAATAGAATATTTAATTTTTGGCAACAAATCAAAATATTGCCACCATATATTTTTAATTAATCCACCGCCAAGTGGTGATGGTTTTTGTTGGTACTGGCCTGCAAATGCATATGTGCCAAGGTCTTTTTTTATTACATCTAGTTCTTTTACGCCCTCTCGCTCCTGGTGCAATATATCGCCTGGGTCGCGTTCTTTATAAAAATTACCGATATGTATTATTTGCTTTTTATCCTCAACAGCCGGTAAGCACAAAGACTCCCATCCACCTTTCTCAAGTAAATGACCAGTTAAATCTTTAACATGAAGCCGCTGCATAACAACAACTATAACGCCCTCTTTTTTATTATTTAACCGACTAGAAAACGTCTGATCGAACCAAGTTAGGGCAGTTTCTCTTTGCACGTCGCTACTGGCCTGCATTGGGTTGTGAGGGTCATCTACAATAAGAATATTTCCACCCTCCCCAGTTGATGAACCGCCGACCGATGTTGCTATCCTATGTCCTTTTTCAGTGGTTTCAAATCTAGTTTTTTGATTTTCATCTTTTGATAATGCAACATCGGGAAACACATCATTATACCACTGGGTTTGTATTAAATGTCTGCAATCAAGAGAATGCTTTGTTGATAATTGCTGACTATATGATGCGGCTAATATCTTTTCTTCTGGATTGCGCCCTATCAGCCATGCTGGCCACGCTACCGTTACAGATATGCTTTTTAAATATCTAGGAGGGATGTTTATTATTAATCGCTTGATATCGCGATTAGAGCATGCGGTTAAATATTCAGCAATACAATCTACATGCCAGTTGTGCAAATAATCCGCACCGGGATCTACTGAATGAAATGCACGCTGAGTAAACACACTTAAATTATATTTACAGGCATCATTTAATACATCAAGAGCCTTCTGGCTTTTTAGGGTTATCATCTACCTTAATACCTGATCTTTCCAGAATTGCTTTATTTTCATCTGTGATGGTTATATTTGCAGCACTTTGTTTGTTATCTACCTCATAGATACCAACGTGCCTACCAGCTAAATCAGCGGCTTTTAATTTATCCACGGTTTTAATCTTTGTAGTTTTGCCAATCGTTTTATTACCAAGTGTTATATCATCAAAATCAATACTTGATATTGCAGCCGCTGTATCGTCATCTAATTCACTAATTTTTTTTATACTACCATCATCATTATATAGCTTTCTTATATCAAACGTCATTGCTTGCTTGAATATTCGCAAAACATCATCTTGAGATATTTGCACTCTTTCTATTCTTTTTTGCTTCAAAAATGATATATATTCTTTTATATATGGTTTTGCTAAGTTTTCACAAGCTATATCTTTTGCGGTTTTTTCACTATATCCAGCCCGCTTTGCAGCTTGTGTAGCATTTAAATCTACAAGATACTCTTCACAAAACATTCTTTGTTTTTCAGTGAGGTTTTCACCGTTCACAATCATCTGCCTTTTTTAGAATTAAAAAAATGGGATGCCATCTTTACGTTGTCTTAAAAGTATACTTCGCCTAGTTTGACGTATATATCAGAATAGCCGCGTTCCTCTTTTCCCATAACAAGAGCTTTAATTGGAGGTTAAGCGAAGTAACGGCAATCACTTAACTCACTTATAACATATTATTTTATACCATGTCAATCTATTTGAGTTTACTTATCTAATCCCTCGCCATCAAAGAATCCTGTTGCCTCTGCTGGTGTTATGGCCATAATGGTGAAATATACGGGGTAGGACGTCCCCCTGTTATCTTGCGTGAAGTATTCTTTTATAAGTGATTCTAATTTATTATCCATTATCTTTTTCCAATGTTTTAAAGCAATTAGTTTGCTTGTTTAATATAATCCTTCGCTATATAAATCTTCACTTTCTTGGCCGCCACAATTACGATCTGCATTGAATGGTTGCCCGCTTGTAATAACGGCTTTCATGGCATCCTTGCGATTATAAAATCTTCCAAACTGGTCTATAAACCCTTGCTCCCAATCGCTATGCCTAATTTTACCAGGTATGCGAAGTAGCTGTTCGCGCATAATGTTATCATAATGCCTTGCGCCAGTTATTAATTCGCCACCAACTCTATTCCTATTAGCCGCACATACCATCCACGGTTTAATATCTTTTGGCGATTGCCATTCTTCTTCCATATTACTATCCTTAACTTAGATTTGAGCTTATTAATTAAACACTAGCTTACAAACAATATATAATACACCTTATTATACTATACAAGTTTTGTTTTATAATTATTTTAAAAATAATATTTAATTAATATATTAATGCATGAAAATGCGCAAGACGCGCAAGACGTTTGCAAGACAAGTTAATCTTGCGCATATTGTAATAAAAATATTACAGCCCTAATTAACTAAGTTATTGTTATTACTATTATTATATATATAATATATATATATTATATATATATATATATATGCGCAAGACGCAAGACAGCACCCCCCTTAAAATTTCTAAGGGGTGGTTAGCGTCTTTCTTCTTGCAATGTGGCTTAAGGGTAGGCTATCACTCATATATGCGCAAGAAAAAGGCCGTCTTGCGCATTTCTTGCGTCTTGCTCATATTGATTTATATGAGTTGGTAGATTTGCCATTTTGGCTTTTTTCTTCCAGAACATCAATCATACCAGATTCGTATAATTGTTGCAATATTTCATTGCGTTCGCGCCCTTTGATGAATTTAACATATCCGCATAACAATCTATGCGGCATATGCGCGTTAGGATTCCTATCGCACCATCTTTTTATAGTATCTCTTACCTTGTTTAATATCTTCTCATGCTCGCTATCTGATACATTACCCTCAATAGCATTTATAGACCTTAAAGATAAATGCATAGCCACCTCACAAGCCCATTGCATTGTTACAGAACAAATGACTCCTTCGCGATATGGATGAGCCACAAGGGCAAGTTTGATGGCGTGCTCTCGACTTCTTGCCCATATAGGAGCCAGTAACCCACCTTTTTTTATTTCTGCTAGTCTATTTGCATTACATGCCTCGGAAAATTGCCGCAAAATATCAGCAGCACCCTCCGTATAATTAATCACTCGTGGCTGTGGTATTGGCGCTGATATATTGTAATTACTATTTGCAGCGCCACCAGCGGGATATATAGGCATGTCCTGTATAAACCTTACATTATCCATTAATGTCACTGGAACCTTATCCAAGTTGCCTTTTGACTGCATTTTAGGGTCAATGTCAAAACTCTGAAATATTAACCATCTCGCCAAGAATCCATCTATGGATTCGTTGCTTGTCATTGAGTCAAAAAATCTTTTTGGTACGGACGTTCCATATAAATTAAGATTAGGCTGTATTAGCTTTTTGCTATTTTCTGCATTTGCATAGCACTTGCCATCATAATAAGTACCCGCCTGGCTATATATCTCCATTAACAATGTCATTATCCTACTTTCGTGACTTCCGGCCCCACGGGTGTTTAAACTCTGTATTTCGCGCCCTATTTCATCCATGAGCGATATACCAACGCCATTATTATCATGCAGCCTATTTATCAAGCCCGTATCACTTGCTGCCTTTCCAAGTGTTAGGTTTTCCAATCCACAATTATAAAACAGGCTTCGTATGCATTCGCCTGCGTGGTTTTTGCCTGCACCGGACTCTGCCAGACCAAGCACCATGAAATTTGTTCTTAAATTGGAATCATTGCGCACACGATGCGCCAGTATTGTACCGGCGGCACATATAGCAGCGCCAAGGGCAAGAACTGGCTGCCTCATAAGAGATGTGCTATTTATCCATGTGGCTATCTCGCCGGGTAGACCAGGTGCACGGTCAAGTAGATGCTGTGGGAACTCCATAGAATCATTTGCTAGTTCAAATTCGACTGCATTTTCAGGCTCAACCATCTCACCAGTAACTAAATCAACACCATTATGTGTAAGTCTAAAATCAGCAGGCAATACAAACTCAGGCTCACGCATTGGTATATATCCGTACCCAATGGCGAAATGAAATATAGTACCGACACTTACAAGTTTTCCTGAATACTTACCAAATGATGCCCACTTATATTGCATCCCTTTATCTTCGTAATTGGCGGCCTTACAGCTCCATGCATCCCATGTATTATATGCACTATCCCCATAATTATGTTGTAGCGCCATGCCTACGGCTATCCATGTTGCGTAATCAGTGGATGGTACAAACGATAATGCCTTTTCTATTTCATCAAGTTCAGGTAGTTCGCCGCTATGTTGGCTATTAAAATCAATGATTTTTTCCTCATAGCCAAATATTCTATCTACTTTTTCTATAAAATCATGTGGTAAATGTCCTAAATCCTCCGGTTTAAAATCCAGCAATGTATCTTCTGTAGTCCAGAAATAAGGCTTTTTTGTATCGGGGTGGATTGATGGTGGTACTACTGTTTGCGTTCCGGTGGATAATAATTCTACAACGGTTTTTCCGCCCTTGCGCCATCTTTTTGTTATTTCGCCATTATAGCGGTAGAATGCGGTAAATCCCTTGCGGCCTTTTTTCCTAACAAGTGAGCCTTGCAGTAATTCTTGCACTTTTCCATGCAATCCATCTACATCATCATCAAAATCAAGGGCTATTGTCTGGCTTGCGCTCCCCAGTGGTATGCCTATATTATGATTTTCGTATGTGCCAAGCCAGCTTTGAACTTGCCATTCCATTTGCCTTGTATCGCAAAATTGCTGCCAGGCAGGCAGCCAAACCTCTTTTTTACCCGGCTCTATTGGTAAAACATTATAACCATTTTCATAATAACTCATTGCATTATCTGCAAAAATACTTGACATATACATTATTCCCTTCAATACATTTAAAAAGCATATTGCAATAGTGGGTTGAATATGTCAAAACAAATTATATTATATTTTCTTATATATTACTATTGACATGTAATAAAGTATCTTATAGAATTAACGTACAAAGGTTGCAACAAATAGGTAAAATACAACATGCAAATAACATCAAAACAAAACATATATGGCCGCACAATATACTTAGTTAGCAAGTCTAAAAGTGACCCGGAGCCGACCAACAAAGAATTGTTAGAGTTTTGCGATTATTGCGAGCCTTTGGGGGGTGATATAAAGAGAGTGTACCCTAATCAATATACTGTAAGTGTTTATACAAATTAAGGATTTTTTATTATGCAAGAAAAAATACTACTAGATGATAATGTATTAGATAGCGTTAGGGGGGCTTGTAATATTACCACGCGAACAAAACAAGTTGATCCCAGGTTTCACACCATGTCATTGCAGGATCAAATATTCGAGCTTGGTCACCAGTGGATTGGTAGTCAGCAAAAAATATTTGATAACATATTAAATAATGAGGGCGGAAATGATTAATATTTCAATTATCAGATTTATGCGAGTATATAAAAAATATAGAAAGTGGAACCCCAAGCGTATTAAAATATTTACTGATAGCCTGCCACCTTCTGAATTTGCAAAGCTATCTAAAAAAACTAAGGTAGAAGTGCTAGAAATGGCAGGCTATTAATTAACAACAAAATAAATAGGTAATTTATGGCTAAAAAACAATACAACCACTGGTGCGACGTTGGTATAGTCCCTTGGCGTTGGGCCGCTTGCTACATGGCGCTTTCAGTCGCTATAGGGGTGGCGTTTGTAACTTTTATATTTGGTTGGTGGTCATGAGGCTGTTAGCTATATTAGCCATTGGCATTACACTAGCTGCGATTGTAGATAGGTATTTTGAATTTCCTGATTTAATGAGCCGAACCAGTAGTAATCAAGTATTTTTCAATTAAATGCATTATTGCCGTTGACGTATAAGAATATATCTTATATAAAATGTATATGTTTAATTAAAAATAAGGATTCTAATCATGTTAAATAAAATTACAAATGTGTTTTTAGGTGCAACCCTAGTAACACTTATGGCGCTGTTTGCACACGCATTAACTCATTAATTTAAGGAATAAAACAATGACAAAACAACTCTCGATAATAGATAGCAATCCGATAATTTTCAGCATAACACCCGAATCATTGATTGAGATTAAAAAAGAGCAAGACAACTTAATCAAGAAAGTTCCTGATAATATAGAGGAATTAGAAGTTGATCTTTATAAAAAAGCAAAGGGAAAAGTTAGAAAGCTTCGTACTGCAACAGAAAAAGAGCGCAAGGATCTAAAAGCCGCCGCCCTGTCTTATGGTAGGCTGGTTGATTCTGAGTCCGCAAAGGTTCAAAAGCCAATTGCGGAAATTGAAAACGTATATGACAAGCTGATATCTGAATATGACGCTCATTTTGATGAGTTAACAAGAATTGCGGCGGAAAAAGAAGAAGAACGCATATCTGAGGTGCATAACAGACTTGGCGAAATTAGAGAGCTTGTTGTTTTTCCGTATCACGAGAGCCATGGTAGTAATGATGTTCGAGATAGAATTAAAAGGATTATTGAGATAAGGGCTGGTAAATTTAATTATCAAGAATTTGAAGATGATTTTATTAACTTGTACAATGAAAAAAAAGCCGAACTTGCAGAAACCCTGGGCAAAGCCATTGCGTTTGAGGCCAATCAAGAAAAAATAGAAGCCCGGCGCAAACTAGATGAAGAAAAGCGAATTGCATTTGAAGCTGAAAAAGCTGCATTTGAATCTAAGCAAAAAGATGCACAAGATAAAATTGACGCTGACTTGGCCGCCATACAGAAACAAAAAGATATAATGCGGGATGCAGAAAATCAGCGCATTCAAAAAGAGCGTGAAGAGCACGCGCAAGCTGAATTTGCAAAACAGCAGGAAGAGCTTAAAAAACAACGCGCCATTGATGAAGAAAAACGCAAACAATTAAAAGCTGAGGAAAATGCAAGGCTTGAAAAAATAAAGCGCGAAAACGAATCGCGCAGAATTGCTCAAGAAAAAGAAGATAGGGTTCGTAATGCCGCACCTGAATTGATGGATGCGTTGGAAGGAATTATAGCCATAACCGACAGAAAGCACGACCTATGGGATAAAGCTAAGTTATTAATTAAATCAATAAAAGGAGAATAACGTCATGATTACAATAAAACAATCAGCCGTATATAATACGAAAATTGGATCTAATTTAAGAACAGAAAGGATAAAAGCCGGAAGGTCTCAGCAAGAAGTCGCTAGTGTGCTAGGTATAACCTTTCAGCAACTGCAAAAATATGAAAAAGGGCACAATAGAATAAGCGCTGGTGGTCTTTATGTTGTATCAAAATATCTAAATGTACCAATTGACGACTTTTATAACAATGCAAATAAACATAGCGAATTTAATGAGAAAAATGCACGCTATGCATCTAAAATAACAGCATCATTAATGAAAATAAATAACCCTGATTTATTGATTTCATTCGTAAAATTAATAAATCAAATGGTAATAAATCAAGGAAAAGCATAATGACATACGAAAATAACGATGCATATATTAATGCAGTTAAGTCGTGGCAGACTTCAAAAGGCGATGAAAAACGCGCTAACGCAAAAAGATTACTTGCTGAACGCGATATATTAAAAATAGTCGGCAAAGATTTAAACGAAAAAGGCGCAAATAATTTTCCTTTAGGCTTAAAAATTACAACCGGCATGAGCGAGTCATGGGATATGGACTTGGTGGATAGGGTTAAAAACCAGTTTGATGATGGTCTTGTTGATATTCCATTTTTTCCATTCAATCAGCAATGGAAGCCAGACAATAGGAAGTTAGCATTGATAAATGAATCTACGCCACATGTATTTGTCGGGGTATTTGGTGAGGCTTTAACAATTAAACCTAAAAAGCCAAGCTTTGAAATAAAGGAAAAGAAATAGCTTGATTGATATAATAAAATATATTATAAAGTAATTTTAGTTTAATTTAGGAGTTTAAGAAAATGAGAATTTTAAAAACAGATAAAAGACTAATCGATGAAGGATGGCGGTATAAAATTGAATGTGATTTAACGTCAAAAACTTTCATTGATTTAACTGACTTAGATAAGCCCCTGTTTATTGGCGGGTCTATCAAGGCTGGCGAGTATATCAACGCTGGCGGGTCTATCAATGCTGGCGGGTCTATCAAGGCTGGCGGGTCTATCAAGGCTGGCTGGTCTATCGAGGCTGGCGGGTCTATCAAGGCTGGCAAAGAATATGGAATCCAATCA